>Ga0307992_1000775_pt1 | contig 19684 bp, 12 predicted proteins | sample EllFjometagen133_FD_203162 | JGI IMG/M metagenome (GOLD analysis project Ga0307992, IMG submission 203162) | Marine microbial communities from Ellis Fjord, Antarctic Ocean - #133 | ecosystem: Environmental > Aquatic > Marine > Unclassified | place: Southern Ocean | collected 2014-10-08
TATTTCCGAAATATTTTTTTTTGGCTTTAGTTGCCAAAAAATATTTCAGAATAACTTTTTGCACCTCTGGACTAACTCTCTGCTTATCCTACTCCAAAAAGTCGCATTTACTAATTGAACTTAAGTTATCACCAATAATAATCCTTTAAATACTAAAAATATTCTCCTTTGCTTGTACGACCCAATAAAACACTAACACTATCTATCTTCCCTCCAACAGGAGGATTCATTTTTGAAATTTTAATTCTTAACTTTTCAATCCCTTCCAAATTCTCAAAAAGAGTATCAAGAATCCTTTTTGCAATATGCTCGAGCAAATTCGATTTCTTTTCCATCTCCTTCCTTATCAGCTTATATGCAACCTGGTAGTTTACAGCATCATTAAGATTGTCTGTCTCAGCCGGTTTGCTCATGTCCGTTTCAATCCAAAGATCCACTAAAAACCTGTTTCCAACAATTTGTTCCTCCCTGAAATGTCCATGGTAAGCATAAAATTCCATTTTTTCAATCTGTATTACGCTCATATATATTTTTTAAGTTACTTCTGAAAAGCAAATTAGCAAAAGAAAATCTGATTTTCAAATGATATGTTCTAATATTCGCTCCCAAACTCACTCAAACGTTCTAATTCTTCCCTCTACTCCCTCTATTCCCTTTAATCCCTTTATTCCAATATTCCTTTGCCAATTATTCAATAAATCGGATATTTCCTCTTATTTTTGTATGTGTAAAAATTAATTAACATGAGCCGGCAATGCATTTACAAATATAATCCTGCATTCGGGGAACGTGTTGAAAAATCAAAAACGGGAAATATGGAAAAATCAGAGGAAATCCGAACACCACTGAACTTTATTGAAAGTAAAATCGAAGAGGATATCAGGGATAATAAAAATCAGGGAAAGGTATATACACGTTTCCCTCCTGAGCCAAACGGGTATCTACACATTGGTCATGCTAAATCAATTTGCCTGAATTTCGGACTTGGATCAAAATACAACGGAAAAACCAACCTTCGCTTCGACGATACTAACCCTATCAAAGAGGAAATTGAATATATTAACTCCATCCTGGAAGATATTGAATGGCTTGGCTTTAACTGGGAGGGTGAGCCCAGATATGCCTCTGATTATTTTGACCGGCTACATGAATGGGCAATTAAATTAATAGAAAAAGGAAAAGCCTATGTGGATGACCAGTCGGCAGCAGAAATAGCAAATCAGAAAGGAACACCTACAAAACCCGGGCAGGAAAGTCTGTACCGGAACAGAAGCATCGAAGAAAATCTCGATCTGTTCAAACGCATGAGAAACGGCGAATTTGAAGAAGGCTCTAAAGTACTGCGCGCAAAAATTGATATGGCATCTTCCAATATGCACCTCCGCGACCCGCTTATGTACAGAATACTTAAAAAACCACATCATCGTACTGGCGACAAATGGTGTATTTACCCAATGTACGACTGGGCACATGGGCAATCAGATTTTATTGAAGGGATCACACATTCACTCTGCACCCTGGAGTTTGAAGTACACAGACCTTTATACGACTGGTTCCTGGACCAGATAGTTGAAAATGATTACAGACCTGTGCAAACAGAATTTGCACGGCTGAACCTCAGTTACACCATCATGAGTAAACGCAAACTGCTTGAATTGGTTAAAGAAGGTCTGGTAAACAGCTGGAACGATCCGCGTATGCCAACTATTTCAGGACTGAGACGACGTGGTTATACCCCCGAATCAATACGTAATTTTGCCAACCGTATCGGAGTAGCCAAAAGGGACAATGTGATAGATGTAGCCCTGCTTGAATATGCCCTGAAAGACGACATGAACAAAAAAGCTCCCAGGGTAATGGCAGTTCTCGATCCGCTGAAGGTGATAATTACAAACTGGCCTGAAGGAAAGACCGAAGATCTGGAAGCAATAAATAATCCTGAGGATGAAAGCATGGGTAGCCATACTATCCCGTTTTCCAGGGAGATATTAATTGAAAAAAATGATTTTATGGAAGACCCTCCCCGCAAATTTTTCCGTCTTGGTCCCGGTCGTGAAGTTCGTTTGAAAAGTGCTTATATCATTAAATGTGAAAGTTTTAAAAAAGATCCGAAGACCGGGGAGATCACAGAATTGTATTGCACTTACGATAAGGATACAAAAAGTGGCAGTGGCAGCCAAAGAAAAGTTAAGGGAACTCTTCACTGGGTCTCTGCACCACATGCCGTTAATGCCGAAGTAAGAATGTACGACCGCCTTTTTAATCATCCTGATCCTGCAGGACAAAAAGATAGTGATTATAAGAAATTTTTGAATCCTGATTCACTTAAAGTATTAAAAAATTGCATGGTCGAACCCTCTCTTAAAACATCAAAACCAATGGATAAATTCCAGTTCCAGCGTATTGGTTATTTTTGTGTTGACTATGACTCAACAGAAAATCATCTTGTATTTAACCGTACCGTAACACTCAGGGATAGCTGGGCAAAGATGCAGAAGTTGCAGGAAAGCCAAAAAAACAAATAAAAAAAGTATTATGAAACAAACATTAATTTTTTTATTAATTATCTCTGGATCTTTATCCGAACTCAAAGCCTGTTCCAGCATTCTGGTAAGCAAAGGTGCTTCAAAAGGCAATTCTGTTATTATCACTTACTCGTGTGATGGGGAATTTCTGTCTCATCTGCAATATAAACCTGCACAGGATTATGCCCCTGGTGAATTCTATGAAATACATGGCTGGTCAGGAAAAGTATTTAAGATAAAACAAGTATCCCACACATATGCTGTTGTAGGATTGATGAATGAATATCAGCTTTCGATTGGAGAAACAACATTTGACGGGCGTGAAGAGTTACGAAATCCGGAAGGCAAATTACATTACTGGACATTGATGAACCTGGCACTGGAACGTGCAAAAACAGCAAAAGATGCAATAAAGGTTATTGCCGATCTGGTTGATGAATATGGTTATGCCAGTACAGGTGAAACTATATCCATAGCTGATACGGATGAAGCATGGGTGATGGAAATAATTGGTACAGGTAAGGATGGTAAAGGAGCAATCTGGGTAGCCCGCCGGATTCCGGATGGCTATATCTGTGCTCATGCAAATATGTCACGCATTGGAGAATTTCCGCTGGATGATCCGGATAACTGTTTATACTCAAAAAATGTAATCTCTTTTGCAATTGAGAAAGGCTATTTCAACCCCGATTCAGGCAAACCTTTCCGTTTCAGTGAAGCATATGATCCGCGATCACCCGAAAAACTGCGCTACTGTGCAAGCAGGGTATGGAGCATTTTCCGGAGAAGTGCACCATCTGAAAATTTTTCGTCAGATTTCCATCGTGGTGTTATAGATGCTGAACCCTATCCGTTATGGATCAAGCCTGATGAAAAATTATCTGTTCAGGATGTAATGACTCTTATGCGTGATCATTACGAAGGTACACCATTTGATATGACAAACGGAGTGGATGCAGGACCATTCAGTACACCCAACCGCTGGCGTCCTGTTACCTGGGAAATGGACAGTGTGAAATATGGATGGGAACGTCCTATTTCAACACAACAAACAGGTTTTTCATTTGTGTCACAAGCACGTTCATGGCTACCTGATGCTGTTGGCGGCGTTATTTGGTATGGAGTAGATGATACTTATACAACATGCTATGTACCTCTCTATTGTGGAATTACACAAGTGCCTGAATCCTTTTCTGTTGGGGACATCCGTGAATTTTCATGGAACTCTGCCTGGTGGGTGTTTAACTTTGTATCTAATATTGCTAATTTGAAATATTCATATATGATCAGGGATATTCAGAAAGTGCAACATGAACTGGAAGAAAATTTCTTCGCATTACAGCCTTTGGTTGATAAAACAGCTGCAGCACTAAGTGAATCAAACCCTGAATTAATGAAAAAATACCTTACAGATTATTCTGTTACCCAGGGAGAACAAACGGTTCAGCGCTGGAAACAGCTTGGGGAAGAATTATTGACAAAATACAATGATGGTTATGTTAAAGATGAAAAAGGTCGTCCCCGTGGTGTTGGTTATCCGGAAGAATGGCTGAGAGATGTTAACAAATTAAGGGGTGATCATTTTAAAATACCTGTCTGGGAGAAAAAAGAAGAATAAATACTTGTCATGGCATACTGGTAATATGCTATGAAACATTTTATAAAATTGTTTTAAAATGGAACAAATACTCCTGTGCCTGCGTATAATTGGGTGAAACGAAAAAGAAAGGAGTCGCACAATGAAAACAATAGCAAAAATCCTGATCATCGTGTTCGCTTTTAGTTTAACCTATTATGCCAATGCACAAAAACCAAAATCTGTTTGTGGTAACGAAACGAAAAACATTAAGCTTGTAGAATTCACAAAAAAAGATCTCAAGAAAATCTACTATCTTGCAACTTACAATTTCTATAATGATAAATTCGGTGAGGCTTTACCTATTTTTCAAAAACTACTGAAAAACGATCCCGCAAATTCAAACTTATGTTATTACATTGGAATTTGCTATTACAACACCAATAACTTTAACGCCTCAAAAGAATATTTATCGATTGCCTCAAAAAATACAAGTGAAAATTATAAAGACTGTGTATTTGAAAAAAATGCACCCCCGCAAGTTTTTAGTTACCTGGCACTTATTGATAATATTGAACTTAAGAATTAAATATTTTTCGCACTGTTAATTTAACCCGTTTGATTCACATTAACCTGGATTGAATGGGTTTTTTTGTTATGGGTTTTTACGGAATATTAATATCCTGCAACCCTTTTTCAATCCTGACAAGGGTCTCCTCTTTCCCTATCAGAGCAATAATATCAAATAAATGCGGACCTTTCAATGCACCCACAATGCATAACCTGAAAGGATTCATTACCTTTCCCATACCAAGTTCTTTATCAATTATCCATCGCTTTACTTTTTCTTCTGTATTCTCAGTTGTAAATTCAGAGATTTTAATGTCTGATAAAACCCGTATTAACTCCTGCATGATACCGGGAGTGTTCTCTTTCCAGCTTTTTTTTATCGCTTTTGGATCATATTCATCAGGTGTCTTGAAAAAGAAATGTCCCTGATCCCAGAAATCGTACACAAAAGTTGCCCGTTCCCGCACCAACTTCACCACTTCCCTAATATATTTATCTTTAGCATCTATCCCTTTCTCTTTCAATATTTCACTAAACGATCCAGCTAACATAACAAGGTCCTGCTTCTGCATATACTGGTGATTAAACCATTTTGCTTTATCCGGATCGAACCGGGCACCTGCTTTACCTACCTTTTCAAGAGAAAAAGCCCGGATCAGCTCATCCATGGAGAAAATTTCCTGTGTTGTCCCGGGATTCCATCCTAAAAGAGCAATAATGTTAATAAAAGCTTCAGGGAAATAACCATATCCCTTATAACCTTTAGATATTTTACCGGTTTTCGGATCTGTCCAATTCAATGGGAAAATAGGGAAACCACCCAGATCTCCGTCGCGCTTGCTCAATTTTCCTTTACCTTCCGGTTTTAGGGTAAGTGGCATATGGGCAAATTCCGGCATTTCAGCTTCCCATCCAAAACTTCTGTACAACAATACATGCAGGGGTAGTGATGGCAACCACTCCTCACCCCTGATCACATGCGATATTTTCATCAGGTAATCATCCACAACATTAGCAAGGTGGTATGTAGGCATCCCATCTGCCTTAAACAATACCTTGTCATCCAGCGTGTTTGTATTTACCGCTACTCTACCACGAATAACATCTTCAAATACCAACTCTTCGTTAACCGGAATCTTAAACCGGATTGTATAAGAAATTCCTGACTTAAGCCTTTCCTCCACTTCTTCAGCTGACAGAGAGAGAGAATTTAATAATTCATTCCTTTCAGCTGCATTATAAGTGAAGGTTTCTCCCCTTGATTCATATTTCTTACGTTTCTTTTCCAGCTCTTCTGAAGTATCAAAGGCATAATAAGCATATCCCTTTTCAACCAGTTGTTTTATATATTTCAGATATATCTCTTTGCGTTCCGATTGCCTGTACGGTCCGTAATCACCACCTGCATTCACTCCCTCATCAGGTTTTATTCCACACCATTCAAGTGATTGCAAAAGATAATCCTCAGCGCTGGCAATATATCTGGCCTGATCAGTATCTTCAATACGCAGAATAAATTTTCCCTTTTTTTTCCTCGCAAACAGATAATTAAATAATGCTGTCCTAACCCCTCCTATATGCAATGGACCTGTCGGACTGGGAGCAAATCGTACTCTAACCGGTTTTTGTGGCATAAAATAAATTTTATACAAAGATAAAGTTCTTTCGGATAATTTACGACTCACGATTCGCGATTAACGATTTCCTTAAAAAGTATTTTTTTAACGAAAGGATTTATATTAATTTCGAACAATTTATTAGTTAAGTAAGGTGAGTAGTTGAGTATCACTTTAGTCACTTCAATCATTCTGTATGAAAAAAATGAAAGCTCTTGTAAAAGCAAAACCTGGTAAAGGACTATGGATGGAAGAGGTTCCTGTACCTGAACCGGGAATCAATGATGTTATGATAAAAATACGCAAAACAGCCATCTGCGGAACCGATCTTCACATTTATCTATGGGATGACTGGGCGAGAAAAACCATTAAAACACCGATGATAATTGGCCACGAATATGTTGGAGTGGTTCATAAAATCGGTTCAGGGGTAAGAAATATTTATGTGGGTGACCGGGTTACGGGCGAAGGTCATATTGCCTGCGGCCACTGCCGTAACTGCCGGCGTGGAAAAAAGCATGTTTGTCAAAATTCTATTGGGGTTGGTGTTCACCGGGATGGTGCTTTTGCCGAGTATGTTGTTATTCCTGAAGAGAACGTTATTCCTGTTGATGAAAGGATCAGTGATGAAACAGCATCAATTATGGACCCTTTTGGCAACGCCACTCATACAGCTCTTTCGTTCCCGGTTATTGGTGAAGATGTACTTATTACAGGGGCAGGTCTTATCGGAAATATGGCTGTTGCTATATGCCGTTTTTCCGGTGCCAGATATATTGTTGTAAGCGACCTGAGCGATTCACGTCTTGAAATAGCAAAAAAAATGGGAGCTACCCGTACAATTAATCCGTCAAAAGGAGAAAAAGTAAAAGAGACCATGGATTCTCTGGGAATGGTTGGCTTTGATATCGGACTTGAAATGTCAGGGTCACCAAAAGCATTTGAAGAAATGATCGACAATATGTATAATGGTTCGAAAATCGCTCTTTTGGGGATTTTACCAAACGAAACAAAAGTAGAATGGGATAAAATAATATTCAAAGCCCTGCAGATTAAAGGCATTTACGGAAGGGAGATGTTTGAAACATGGTATAAAATGGAACAAATGCTAATCTCAGGACTGGATCTCTCTCCGGTAATTACACATCGTTTCCCGGTTGATGATTTCCAGAAAGGATTTGATGTTATGGAACGGAGGGATAGTGGGAAGGTAATTCTGGAATGGTAATTAAGGTGAAGAAAATTAAAAATTAAAAATTAGAAAGTGAAGAGAGGAAATGAGGAAATTCACGATTCTTCAACTTTAGTCACTTTAGGCATTTTAGACACTTTAGTCACTTCTTCATTTAGTCATTTAACAATTTTATTCAACTATAATATGTATGGGAATTTTAAAGATCATCTGAAAAAGCAGTTACAGGAAATCCGTGATGGGGGTTTCTATAAAGAGGAAAGAATAATCACTACCCCACAGGGAGTGGTGATTGAAACCATTAAAGGACTGAAAGTATTAAACTTCTGTGCTAATAATTACCTCGGACTCACATCACATCCCCGTGTAATAGAGGCAGCCAAAAGAGCTCTTGACACCCGTGGTTTTGGAATGTCATCAGTTCGTTTTATCTGTGGTACTCAGGATATTCATAAGGAACTTGAAGATAAACTATCACAATTCCTTGGTACCGAAGACACCATCCTCTATTCTTCTGCATTTGATGCTAACGGTGGTGTTTTTGAGCCATTACTTGGATCTGATTCAGCAATTATTTCTGATGAGCTTAACCATGCATCCATAATTGATGGTGTCAGACTTTGCAAAGCCAACCGGTACCGGTACCGGAACAATGATATGAACGACCTTGAGAAACAACTCAAGCAGGCTGATTGTGACCAGGCAAAATTTAAACTAATCGTTACAGATGGTGTATTTTCAATGGATGGGATTATAGCACAGATTGATAAGATCTGCGATCTGGCTGAAAAACATAATGCGCTTGTTATGGTTGATGACTCACATGCTACCGGATTTGTTGGTAAAACCGGAAGGGGAAGCCATGAGTATTGTAATGCCATTGACCGTGTTGACATTATTACTACAACTTTCGGAAAAGCACTCGGAGGTGCTTCCGGCGGATGCATTTCAGGGAAAAAAGAGATTGTTGATTTACTCAGACAGCGATCCAGACCTTATTTGTTTTCAAATACTTTATCACCTGCCATTGTCGGAGCAACACTTGAGGTATTGAATATTATATCCGAATCCACCGAATTAAGAGACAAACTGGAAACAAATACCAGAATGTTCAGAAAAGGAATGGAGGATGCCGGCTATACAATCGTTCCCGGTACTCATCCAATAGTGCCTATAATGCTCGGACATCTTCCAAACGACGCTAAAATATCGCAGGAACTGGCAGAAGAACTTTTAGCTAATGGAATATATGTAATTGGTTTTTATTTCCCTGTTGTGCCTAAAGGAAAATCGAGAATAAGAGTTCAGGTCAGTGCTGCTCATTCAGAAGAACATATTCAATTTGCAATAGAAACTTTTTCCAGGATCAGACAGGAGTGGATTAAGAAAGGGATATGTTAAACAACAAGATATAAATTCCTGTTTTAAATTATTAGGTATCTACAATTAACATTAAATTGCCGGCATATAATTAACCAAAATTTATTAAACAAATATGTCAAATATAGGCTCCTACGAAAAGAGAATAAAAAATTTCGACTGGTCAATTTCTGAAAAAGAACTGGATTATAAAGATGGCAACACAATAAACATTGCATGGTATTGCTCCGACCGCATTTGTCAAATGGGAAAAGCTGATAAACTAGCTCTTATTTATGAAGGATTTGGTGGTATTGAAAAAGAATATACTTTTAATGATATCCGTCTGGCCGGTAATACTATTGGTGCATTTCTTCGCAAGCTTGGCGTTGTTCAGGAGGACAGAGTTTGTCTTTTTATGGATCGTATTCCTGAACTTTATCTTTCCTTTCTTGGAGTTTTGAAAATCGGAGCCATCGTGCAACCTTTATTTTCGGCATTTGGAGAAGAATCTCTTCATGTCCGGCTCGAAAATGCACAAACACGTGTTATTATCACACAAAGAAAACATCTGGCTAAAGTCAGGAGGATCCTGGATAAGCTCCCATTTCTTGAGCATATAATTATTGTTGATCATAACGAGAGTAAGCCACTGCAAAAAAGTGAAGTATCATTTAACCTTGAGGAGACTACTCCGGTTGAGGATTTTGAAATTTTCCCGACTAAAGCCAACTCCCCCTCAGTCTTACATTATACCTCAGGAACTACAGGTCAACCTAAAGGAGTAAGGCATGTACATTATTCACTAATCTCGCAATATCTGACAACCAAATGGATACTGGATCTGCAGGATAATGACATCTATTGGTGCACTGCAGATCCCGGGTGGGTTACAGGAACATCATACGGGATTATCGGTCCCTGGAGTCTGGGTATTACTCAATGCGTTTTGAATTCCGGATTTTCTGCCGAAGCATGGTACAAATTCATTGAAAAGCACAGGATTACTGTATGGTATTCTGCTCCTACTGCAATCCGGTCGTTGATGAAAGCCGGTGATGAAATTGTTGGCAAATTTGATCTTTCTTGCCTGAGGCATCTCGCCAGTGTTGGAGAACCGTTAAATGCCGAGGCTATTGTATGGTCAGAAAAAGTATTTAATAAACAATTTCTTGACACCTACTGGCAAACCGAAACAGGATCAATCATGATCACTAATTTCCCGGGTATGAAAATAAAGCCCGGTTCAATGGGCAAAGCTTTCCCCGGAATTGAAACTACCCTTCTTGACCCCAAAACATTTGAACCTTTTGATAAGCCCGGGGAAATTGGGCTGATCGCTTTTAAGCCCGGATGGCCTGCGATGATGACCACTTATTGGAATAACAATGAGAAATTTAAGGAGAAATTTAAGAATGGATGGTACCTCTCCGGAGACAGGTCGAGTATTGATAAAGACGGCTATTTCTGGTTTACCGGCAGGGATGATGATGTAATCAATACCGGTGGGCATCTTGTTAGTCCGTTCGAAGTAGAATCAGCTCTTCTGGAGCATGAAGCTGTGAGTGAGTCAGCTGTTGTTGCAAAACCTGATGAAGTAAATATGGAAGTGGTAAAGGCATTCATCACTCTTAAACCCGGTTTTGAACCAAACGATGAACTTGAGTTGAAAATAATGAATTTTATACGAAAAAAATTGTCGCCTCTTGCTATGCCGCAAGATATTGAGTACATGGATTCACTTCCCAAAACCCGTAGTGGAAAGATCATGCGAAGAATTCTCCATGCAAAGGAATGGGGAGAAGAAATTGGGGATGTCTCAACACTCGAAGATGAGTAGTTGAGTAAGGAAGAAAAAGAGAAGAGGTCAAAAGTCGAAGGGTCAAAGGGTTGAAAATGTGAACACGTAACTCGTAACCCGAAACAGATGAAAGGAAGAGTTCAAAGTTAAAGGTTGCATCACTCACGATTCTTCAACTTTAGTCACTTTAGGCATTTTAGGCACTTTAGGCACTTTTTAAAACTAAATAGTTACTAAATTTTATATATTTAATAATTAAGAAAATGGAAGAAATTAAAGACATTATTTTGCAATATGTAATTGAAGAATATCTGGAAGATGATGATGAAGAAATTACATATGATACACCGTTAATATCTGGCGGGTTTGTAGATTCTTTTTCAATGGTTTCGCTAAAGGTATTCCTTGAAACTAAGTTTAAGATCAGTTTGCCTGATGATAAAGCAACTCCGGAAGCTTTTGATTCGGTTAATAATATTGTGAATCTTGTTAATGAATTCATTAAGTAGACTATTTGCAAAGAACATAGTTTCACAAATTGATTTAAAAAAACCTTGACTTTCAGATTTCATAAATAGTTAATAGTCAGCAGTCCACAGTCAGCAGTCCACAAAAAAGCAAATAATAATCAAGCAATTATAACACATACTTAATCATATTCCCGATAAATCGGGACTGAAAAATATAAATAGTCCGGTCTATAAATTGCCGACTGCCGACTGAAGATTGCCGACTTAATAATGCAAAGTATTATGATTACAGAAGATAGCAAATTATCACACAATAAATAATTAAAATCATATTACCATGAGTTATAGCAACAAAACCAAGAAAACGTACCAGGATCAATTAGAACAAATACGGAATGCCGGGATCTTTAAAGAAGAAAGGTTAATTCACTCAAGCCAGGCAGCAGATATTGATGTTGAATTCCCTTTAGGTTCCTCATTGAAAACTGTAATAAACATGTGTGCTAACAATTATCTTGGCCTTTCCAGTCACCCGGAAGTTATTAAAGCAGCCCATGACGGACTGGAATCGAGAGGATATGGTATGTCTTCGGTCCGTTTTATATGCGGGACACAGGATATTCACAGGGAACTGGAAAACAGGGTAACTGAATTCCTGGGCACAGAAGATACTATTCTGTTCCCTTCATGCATGGATGCTAACGCAGGAGTTTTTGAAGCAGTACTCTCCGATGAAGATATTATGATATCCGACAGGCTGGTTCATGCATCTATTATTGATGGCATGAGGTTATGCAGTGCCCAGCATGATACTTTCAAACATTCTAACATGCAGCATTTAGAAAGTAAGCTGCAATTACATTCGGATAAACGTATTAAATTGGTTATTACCGATGGTGTTTATTCGATGGATGGAGATACTGCTAAACTGGATGAGATGGTTGAGTTATGTGAAAAATATGACGCGCTCTTATTTGTAGATGATTCACACGCAAGTGGATTTATTGGCAAAACAGGGCGTGGTACTCATGAGAAGTATGGTGTAATGGGAAAAATTGATATTATTACAACTACTTTTGGTAAAGCACTTGGAGGAGCCTCCGGAGGATGTGTTTCCGGGAGAAAGGAACTTGTTGAAATGTGCAGACAAAAAGCCCGACCATATCTTTTTTCAAACACTATTGCACCGGTAGTTGTATCAGGGGTTTTGAAGGTCCTTGATATTCTTTCTGAAAATACAGAGCGCCGCGACAAGCTGGAAGAGAATACAGCATATTGGAGAAAAGGGCTTACCGATGCCGGATTTGTTCTGAAGGAAGGTGATAGTCCGATTGTTCCGGTAATGCTTTTTAATGCCAAACTATCACAGGATATTTCAAAAGATCTGTATGATGAAGGCATATATGCTATAGGATTTTTCTTTCCTGTTGTGCCAAACGGACAGGCAAGAATCCGGACACAGATATCTGCAGGTCATGAAATTCACCATTTGGACAAAGCTCTAAATGCTTTCAAGAAAGTAGGGAAAAAATATGGAATTCTTGGGCTCACAAAGCAGGAGATAATTCAAAAATATGGATTGTAGGTTTAGCTATATGTGCATCTACCCGCATTTTGACGCGCCACAATCCTGACAGATAAGACAACCTTCCTGATATGTAAGGTTTACAGATCCGCATTCAGAACATTTCCCTTTTGCTTTTGTTCCATCAGGTATGTAGCGTTTTAAAGCGCGTTCCACGCCAACCTTCCACGTATTAATATTTTCGCTGTCGAGCCGTAGGGATGAGACCAGGTTTACTACATCAGGAATGGGCATACCATGACGCAGGACACCTGAGATCAATTTAGCATAATTCCAGTATTCAGGATGGAACATATGAGACAATCCCCCAATAGTATTTATATATCCAAACTTATCTGTATATTGAAAATCATATCTCGTAAGCCCCTGATCATCTTTAATTTTAACAACTTTACCCCTTGTTATTGATTTTGGTATAGGAAACATTTCATCATCAGTCGGACCGGTGAAAATTTCATACGGCTCACCATCTTTCAGACCAACAAAAGCAATCCATTTTTCACTATTATTGTTGAACCGGATAATCTCTGCCTCAAGTATTTTTGGCCTTTTTGGAACAATTCTCTCGTCCTGTTTAGAGTTTGAAAGGAGCACTCCTGTACGGGACCCATCACGATAAACGGTGGTGCCTTTACATCCTGATTTCCAAGCCTCTTTATACAATTCACCTACAAGTTTTTTCTCTGCTTCAGCAGGCAGGTTAACAGTAACGCTTATTGAATGGTCAATCCATTTCTGTATCCTTCCTTGCATCTTTATTTTGTTAATCCAGTTTATATCATTTGATGTTGCTTTATGATATGGTGATTTTTCAACGATTTTTTGGATCTTTTCATCAGAATATTCTTTTACCTCCTCAGAATTATAGCCATTAATCTCAAGCCAGTCAACAAATTTATGATGGAAAACATAATATTCCTCCCAGGAATCTCCCACATCATCAACAAAATTAACTTTAGCATCCTTATCATTAGGATTCACCTTTCGTCGCCGTTTGTACACTGGCATAAAAACAGGTTCAATACCACTGGTTGTCTGAGTCATAAGACTTGTTGTCCCTGTAGGCGCTATAGTGAGAAGGGAAATATTTCTTCTTCCGTATTTCACCATATAATTATACAGACCTTCATCAGCTTCCTTCAGTCGCAGGATAAACGGATTGTTCTTTTCTCTTTCCGGGTCATAAATTTTGAAAGCACCCCTTTCCTTTGCAAGATAAGCAGATGACCTGTAAGCTTCCAAAGCCAGGATTTTGTGTACTTCCTCTGAAAAATCAACCGCATTGTCACACCCGTATTCAAGGCCCAGGGCGGCTATCATATCGCCTTCCGCAGTAATTCCAATTCCGGTTCTCCTGCCCTCCAGAGCTTTTCCCCCTATGTTTTCCCATAAGGTTTTCTCTATTAGTTTTATTTCCTTTGTTTCAGGATCTGAATCAATTTTATCAATAATAGCATCTATTTTCTCAAGTTCCAGATCAATAATATCATCCATTATTCGTTGAGCCAGACCAACATGTTCTTTGAATAAATTAAAGTTAAACCTGGCATTTTCAGTAAAAGGATTGTCTACATAACTATGTAGATTTATCGCCAGTAGCCGGCAACTGTCATATGGGCAAAGTGGAATTTCCCCACACGGATTTGTTGATACTGTTCTATAGCCAAGGTCAGCATAACAATCAGGAATCGATTCGCGGATGATGGTATCCCAAAAAAGTATTCCAGGTTCAGCTGATTTCCAGGCATTATTAATAATTTTCTTCCAAAGCTTACCTGCATCAATAACTTTTTTTACCCGGGGATTATCGGAATCAACAGGATATTGTTGTACGAATGGCTTGTTGTTAATTACAGCATTCATGAATTCATCTGTAATTTTCACTGACACATTAGCCCCTGTTACTTTTCCCAATTCAAGTTTTGCATCAATAAAGCTTTCTGCATCCGGATGCTTAATACTAATAGTAAGCATAAGAGCACCCCTTCTGCCATCCTGTGCAACTTCACGTGTTGAATTTGAATACCTTTCCATAAACAGAACAACACCTGTTGAGGTAAGCGCACTATTAAGAACCGTACTACCTGATGGACGTATATGAGACAGGTCATGTCCGACCCCCCCTCGTCTTTTCATCAGTTGTACCTGTTCCTGGTCTATCTTCATGATACCTCCGTAGGAATCTGACTCTCCCTCATTCCCGATAACAAAACAATTTGAGAGAGAGGCTACCTGATGGTTATTTCCAATACCTGACATGGGGCCACCCTGTGGGACAATGTATTTAAAATCTTTCAGGACACTGTAGATTAATTCTTCACTCAGGGGATTATTATAGCTGTTCTCAATTCTGCTAATCTCTTTTGCCATGCGATGGTGCATATCGTCCGGGGTCTTTTCAAACAAATTCCCAAACGAATCTTTCATGGCATATTTATTCACCCAAACTCTGGCAGCAAGTTCATCTCCCTTGAAATATTCAAGAGATGCTTTAAATGCTTCATCATGAGAATACGTTTCAGGGGATGTTTTTTCGTCCAATGGCAATTCCTCCTGCCCGGTATTAATTTTCTTTTCCTCTTCCTTAAACGTGTTTTTTTGAGCGAGTAATTCTCCCATTGAAAATAAATTATTACTAAGTGCCTGTCTGTTTTTAAATTATGAAAAGATCCCTATACCCTAAATGGTTTGTGCAAGTTAGACATTGGATTATCTTCTGACAAGTCACCTGTAACAGGATTATTAACAATTCGAAATAGTTATTAACTTTTTTAGATGTGCCTGATAATGTGCCACTTATCGCTTTGGTAAATTTCATGAATCTCTCTTAAAGCCTGATAGTTCCTGTATTTCAAAGCTTTTTTTCTATTATCAAATCAGAAAATAACAATAACTTTTTTACTTATAAATAACCCTGATAATAAAAAAAGGAGGCCACAGATAGGGCCTCCCTTTTATTAATTATAAAGATTCAAAAATTAGAATATGTATCGTATTCCAACTTGAGCCTGCCATCTTGAACTACTGAAACCAACATCATCAATACTCCAGATATCACCATCAGGTTTGCTGAAACTGAAAGTAGGAGTTGTACCATCTGTGTCAAATCCCTGGAATCTCAATAATTGGTAAGCAGCATTTGACATATAGTATCTACGTCCCCAATCTTTGTTAATCAGGTTTGTAAGGTTAAATATATCGAAAGTAAGCTGAAGTGTATGTTTCCTTCCTCCTGCATCCACAAAAATATCCTGAATAAATTTCATATCAACAACACTTGAAAATGGATTTCTTGCCCCGTTTCTTTCAGCATATTCACCACGATGCTCACTCAGATAATCATCATTATTTATAAACTCATCCAGCTCGCCCCAGTTTCCACCGGTAAGTACTATTTCAGATGATGAAGCCGGAATGTAAATCAGGTTATTACTGCTTTCACCATTTCCGTTAACGTCACCATAATCATTATAAATATATGAATAAACTTCACCAGACTGTCCGTTATAATAAAGTGAAATGGCTGTTGCAAGGTTATTCAGGTATTCTTTCTGATATGTTACAAAAGCAATAACACGGTGTGCCATGTCAAAATCTGATGTACTCAGGTCAAGGTTGTTCAGTCCGTTCACCTGTTCCATATACCGCCATTGTGATGAGTTCTGCGATGATGTGCCATCATTCACTGCCAAAGATCTGCCAAAAGTATAGGCAAATGTAGCTGACAAACCGTTATCAAAAGGCTTCTCAAGCTTGGCGGTTACGTTATATGAATAACCTTCACTGGTATTAGCTCCAAGCATAACACGTGTATAATCTCCATCCAGTTTGCCTGAATTATAGTGAGGACGGTTATCAGCACCTGTAAGATAGAAATCTGCACTTGGATCACGGTTCAGGTTAAAATATGTAACATTATTAACAGTTTTTGTATATAAACCCTCAATTGTACCAATCATCCCCCAGGGAAGTTTCTGGTCAACCGCCAGACTTGCTCTGAACATCTGCGGGAATTTAAAATCTTCTGCAAACAGGTCGACCTGACCTCCGTAGGCAGCATCAGTACCGCCAAAATCAACAGCTTTATACTGATTATCCCATGTAGGATTAAAGAAGATATCGGTACCCCATGAGCTTTTATGATATACACCACCTATATTTACACCGTTGTTGGTATAAGAACCACCGGGCCATACCAGGGGTAAACGTGAAGTAAAGATCCCTAATCCACCGCGTATCTGAGTTGATTCATCACCTTTAACATCAAGGTTAAAACCTATCCGTGGTGAAACATTGATCTGTGCGCTCGGCATTTGTCCTGCCTTAGCACCCTGCATATCCCAACCTGCTGCTTCAAGAGCCGGAATCGTAATATCATTAAAGTGCTCATCCACATTTGGTTTTGTCGGGAACATTGGCATATCGAAACGGATACCTGCTGTAACTTTCAGGTTATCGTTTACCTGGTATTCATCCTGTGCATATAGTCCGAATTGCATCATTTTGAAATCTGCTGCAGCAGCTGAACCATCACCAGTGATATCGTCAACCAGAGAATATCCTCTTTCGTACTGCAATGCGGGCACTTCACCTGCAGTTCCAACTGTCAGGAAGTCAGCCACTGAACCATAACGGTATTCGCCATAGTTCTTTCTCATAAACAGGTTATATGTAGATGAGAATTCATTACTCGTACCAAGTGTAATAGTATGTTTCCCTTTATATATAGTGTAATTATCAGTAATAGTAAGAACTTTTTGTTTAAGCATATTTGCTGTTGAATAAGCCTCTGATCCGGCATAAAGGGTACCACTGCCATCATATATCCTGAAAGCCGGGAAGTTTGCACCACTCGGATCCCTGTCGTCAACAACATTTGTAAAACCAATTACCAGGTTGTTTGAAGCCCCTTCAAAGTTACTTTTCAGTTCAAGTGCGGTTGAGTTGGTCTGACTTGGAAAATACTCACTGTTGTTAAGAAAGCCTAGACTACGCGAACTGGAACGGGTGGCTTTTAACGCATCAAGATTTGTATATGAATGACGAAGTGATAACTTGTGCTGCTCATTTATATTCCAGTTTAAACGAACCAGCAATTTGTCGGAATCCAATGTCCTTGTCTTATTAAGATAAGGACCCGGATCATAACCATATGTATTTTTGAGAAGATTCGCAACAGCATCAATATCTGATTGAGGTGAATCACCGGTATAATCAGAAAAATTAAATGGCTGTGGGGTTTCTTCCCTCTGAATCTCAGCATTTACAAAAAAGAAGAGTTTATTTTTTACTATCGGTCCTCCAACACGGAAACCATAAGTATTAGAAGAGAAATCATCCAGTTTGGTACGTTCGTCTTCAGCATCATCGGTGGGAGTCAATCCTGAAATACTCTCATTTCTCATGAAATAATAGACTGAACCTTTTACTTCATTTGAACCACTACGTGTAACAGCGTTAATACTGGCACCGACGAATCCACCCTGACGGACATCATAAGGAGCAAGCACAATCTGGAATTGCTCAATAGCGTCCATACTGATTGGTGTACCACCTGTCTGTCCACCATTAGTACCTGTTGGAGATAATCCAAAAACATCATTATTCACAGCACCATCAATTGAAATAGCGTTGTAGCGATTATTCATTCCGGCAATGGAAATACCACCATATCCATTTGTTGTTGCCTGTGGAGTGAGTCGTGTAAAATCAGACAGGTCTCTTCCAACAGTTGGCATAAGAGAAATTTTCCTATTGCTAACAACTGTTTCGGCTCCTGTCCGGTTACCATCGAAAATGTTATATTCGCCAACACGGCTTCCAACAACCTGAACTTCTTCAAGTGTAAGTTGAGTTTCTCCAAGAGTAACACTCAAATTGAATGTTTGTCCCAGGTTAAGGTAGATATCATTCTTCTCAAAAGCTTCATAGCCCACGAAAGATACACTTACCTTATATGGTCCACCAACTTGCATATTGGGAAGACGGAAATAACCTTCGGTATCGGTAATTCCACCAAACTGAGAACCTGTAGGTATATGTACAGCTATTACTGTAGCACCCGGAAGTGTTTCTCCATCTGAGTTTGTGACTTTACCATTCATACCCGAAGTGGTAGTTCCCTGTGCAAAAGCAGCCGTTGATAACAGCCCTAATGACAAGGTAAAAACAATAGTTTTAATAAATGATTTCATAAAATTTATAGATTAAATTAAGGTTAAAAAAATTGTAGTCAAGATTATCACTTATAATCGAATAAAACGCAATCCGTCCTAAGTAAAAGGATATAAAAATAGGCATAAAGGAATATTCAAACCAAATCAATTAGTTAACAATTTGTCAACAATTAATTGTGCAGAACCCAGGTTGTTTTTAATATATTGTTTTGAGATATTGGCTGCTTTTTGACGCAATTCATCATTATTCACCAACTCATTGAGAGTCTTTTCTAAATCTGAAAAATTACTAACAGGAATCGCACCTCCTTGTTTTCGTAATTCACATGCTTCATGGAATTTCTTATAATTCGGTCCGAAAATAACAGGGATCCCAAAAGTTGCAGGTTCAAGAATATTATGGATACCTTTCCCAAAACCCCCTCCGATATATGCTATATCTCCATATTTATAAAGTGATGATAACATTCCAATATTATCAATTATCAACACTTCGGTATTTGAATCCTGTTTTTCTTTAAATATTGAATATTTAACAGATGGTCTGCTAATGCTTTTCTGTATTCTTAAAATATTCTCCTTTTTAATTTCATGTGGCGCAATAATCCATTTTAAATTATTCCCCGATTCATTAATATACTTAATCAGTATCTCTTCATCTTTTTTCCAGGAACTTCCTGCAACTAATAGTATTTTTTGATTTTTGAATTTCTCAATAACACTGTTTTCTTTAACTTCGTTTGATATTTGATACACACGATCAACACGAGTATCTCCTGCAATAGTTACATTTTCAATACTATGCCGTTTAAGT
>Ga0307992_1000777_pt1 | contig 19674 bp, 15 predicted proteins | sample EllFjometagen133_FD_203162 | JGI IMG/M metagenome (GOLD analysis project Ga0307992, IMG submission 203162) | Marine microbial communities from Ellis Fjord, Antarctic Ocean - #133 | ecosystem: Environmental > Aquatic > Marine > Unclassified | place: Southern Ocean | collected 2014-10-08
TGCAGGTACATTAATTAATGGACAATTAGTCAAGCCAAATCATCCTAAAGACCATACGATGGGGACTACACAAATGAATGATTATTGTCGGACCTGTCATACTTGTGAAAATCCTACCAAGTTTAATCCTTGTTTGGAGCAATGTGCGCGACATGGTGCACAATTCTCAAGTACAAAATCGTTTGAAGCCGGTCCTAAAATTGTAATAATTGATAAATTATCAAAATTATATAAACCTGTAATATTTTCTCATGAACTGCATGCTTCTATGTCAGATATGAGTGGTGGATGTACTCTTTGCCATCACTATTCCGAAGACTCGGGAGAAATACCGGCTTGCGATAAATGTCACAAAATTAAGCCCGACTTGGCGGATTTAAATAAACCAAGTCTAAAGGGTTCATACCATAGACAATGTTTGGGGTGTCATAGGGAATGGAGCCATGAGAATGCCTGCCAATTTTGCCATGAAGAAATTGATTTATCAAATGAGACAGTGTCAACTTTTGATAAAACTGATATCGTAGGGGTTCCTCATCCGCTTATTACTGCGGAAGAGAAATATGTTTATCAAACATCTCATAATCCAGGTCCCATAGTTACTTTCCATCATACTGATCATGTTGATTTGTTCGGTTTGAAATGTACCGATTGTCACACCGGCGATACTTGTGCACGTTGTCACGATACAGCTAAAAAAGAAGAACCAAAAATTGAATCTATGACAACATGTTGCTCATGTCATACAGAAAGAAATTGTTCATTTTGCCATTCAAATAAAGAGAAACCATCTTTTAATCATAGTACTTCTACAGGATTTGCCTTAGGGCATTATCATCAAGATGTGGATTGTAATAATTGTCACAGTTCTGTAAGTAATTTTGTAACACCGTCAACCAATTGTACTGACTGTCACATTCATTGGGATGTTGGAATCTTTGATCATGGTGTTACAGGACTTGTACTAAATGATAATCATGTAGAAGAAGATTGCGAAGTTTGCCATGAAGATCGTGATTTTAGTACTGAACCAACCTGTGATAATTGTCATGATGAGATTACTTATCCAACAGACCTACCAGGAATTAGGAAATAAATCTAGAAATTGATAAATAATTATACCTGTATTTGTCGAAAAAAGTGCAATAGTAACATCTTGCTTATTATTTAAGCGTAGGCGTGTAGTCCGCCAAAGAAGTAATTACCGTAGAATGTAATAAATATCATTGATGTACCAATAATCGATAATATCGCTAAGCGGCTTCCTTTCCAATCACGACTGTAACGAGCATGTAATACTGCGGAATAGAAGAACCATACTAATAACGAGCCAACTTCCTTAGGATCCCAACCCCAGAATGTTCCCCACGCTTGCTCTGCCCAAATAGCTCCGGCAAAAAGTGCTCCTACTGTATATAATGGATAACCTAAGGACACAGCACGATAATTAATTTCATCTAATAGATCAAGTTTATCAGAAATTTTGTTGATGGATGGTCCCAATTTGCGATAAATAAAATAGTATAATATCGGAAATATTACTAAAGTGATTGCATAAGCCGACCCTAAAAACTCGAAGAAACGCCACATGCTTCCAAGATGTTTTTGTGGTGTTATCAATATGATTTCATTGTGTACCAAAATTCCAACCGTTAAACTTGATAAAGCAAAGCCTAGTGCGAACAATGCAAATAATACTCCGCCATATCCTTTATTTTTTGAATCATTAAACTTTCTCTTGAAGAAATGTCCAGTTATTGCGATCATTGGAACAAATATTAAACCTAGTACAACTACTAACTGACCAAGTAATGTACGGGCATTCTCATATTCTATCCGGCTAGCGAAGTTTGCCATGAACTGAAATGCAGTATGATGCGGTGTTAATCCTACAATTTTTAGAATAAAAAATAAGGCAATTGGTATGTAAATGAGGTATATAAGTGCTATCGATAAAAATCCTTTAAAATCTTTTTTATCATCTTTTTTATAAGTGTGTTGACTCAACAAATAGAATAAACTGACAGCCCCTGCAATTACAAATGCACCAGCTCCAATCGCTGCGAGCGATATATGAATCGTTAACCAATTACTCTGCAAAGCTGGCATTAGATTCTCAGCCGGTGATTTATTAAGCAGTGCGGCAGCAGCATTTAACATTACAATTATAGGCGTAATTACCACTCCTAATAATGGGCTTTTATATTTGGTAACACCATAAAGGATTAATAGAACACCTGCCCAAGACATTAGCATCATGAATTCAAACATACTTTGAAAACGAATTTGTCCAACTATACTCCACTTGACAATAAATCCGCCTGTTTGAAATAGAAGACCGATTGCCAATAGAAAAGTTCCGATCCTATTAAAAGTATCTTTTTTTAATGAGAAGTACATTGCATAAGCAATAAAACCACCTAAGTAGAAAATAAAGGTGTACCAAAAGAGGTTTTGATATAAGCCTTCGGTCATTTGATTCTCCATATCTTAACATTTGTAGTTTCAATAGAGAAACTTTTATCATTCATAATTTTAAAGCCGCTATAATCAATAAGGTCTAGTAAATATTTTTGCCCATCTTTGATTGAATGAAAGCCGGACATTGTTTTATAACTAATTTGATAATGGACTAATTTACTATCTTTATAAAACTCGATCTTGACAGCTGGGTTTACTTCTTGATTTGAATCTGATGTTATCATACCGGCACCCGATATTTTAGCATCCGGTTCAAATTGCATGATTTTTAAACTCCAATCATCATCAATTGAATATAATTTGTTGAATGGAATAACTACGTTATCCTTAAATATCTCTAAACCTGTTTCGGAGACTTGTCCCATCGACATCGGTGTTTCTTGAACAGTTGGTGTATCATTGTTTTGCAAAGCAAAATATCCCAAAACAATTAATACAATTATACCAATTATATAAAGCAATTTTTTATTCATCATTTATCCTTTTTATGATGTTATTTAAATCATCCTGGAACGCAATTTTGTTTTTTGTAGATCTTCCGGCAATTGTAACTACATCTTTATTAATTGCAATCCAAATGTATCTTGGCCAAAACATGAAAGACATTATCAGTCCTATTACTGAAACGAACATTCCAGTAAAAATGACATTTTTTCCTTTATTGGCACGAAGCGTTAATCCAGTGATCCAATTTGTCTCATTTTTCTCAAATTCCTGATTTCTTTGAGCTTGCCCAATAACTTGTGAACGGTTAGGAACATTCATGAAGAATTCATTAACAAGTGGTTTGTAATCCGATTGATGGATGGAAACATGTTTATAAATTAGCGGACTGTTAACAGTAACTTCATGTTTGGCTAATAAATTTCCTGAATGATCAAATAGTCGGACATAGGAACGAAAATCTGAAATGCTCGGTCCATGAGTGTCTGAATAATATCGAACGCGGAAACTATCCACTACCATTGTTGGATGCTCAGTTTCCGTTACTTTGAAATGCCAATTGAATAAGTCTGGAAAATTGTTAAAATATTCAGTGTTTTTATATTCTTCGGCAATAATATATCGAAATTCTTGACGATCTGTCTTTGTGTATATTAGACTACCAACTACAATTATAAGTAACGATATGTGAGTTAATAAATGGCCTAAGGAACTCCATCGGAATTTTCGCGCTGCTAGTAATTGTTCGGTATTCGATTCAGATTTAGTTACATGGTATAATTGTTTTTTTAATATTCGTGTAATTGTTTCTGTATTATTGGACTTACTTAATTTAAACTGTTTGGCATCTGGAAGATTTTTAATACTATCGGATTTTAAAAACCAAGTATTTATAATTGTTTTTATAGCAGGTCCAGTATTCTGAATAACACACAGAAGGACCGAAATTATTAGAAACCATAATAGAATTGAATACCACCAAGATGAATAAGGCGAATGTTGTTGAAATAGTGTATGTAGAAAAGATTGTTTTGTAAAAAAAGTTGGATATTCATTTATTAGCATGGAGAATAATGAAGTTGCACCAAGGAGTATCAAAATGATTACAGCAAACTTCATTGATACAAAAGTAGCGTAGATATTTCTAATGAATGAAGGACCTGTTTTTTGTTTAGTTGCCATAAAATTTGATGGGGAAATTAGTATAGAAAAGGATTTATTTAAAAGTAAAATTACTGACCCACTAAAACATTGTTGTATTTAATAATACAGATATATTGTATTATAATTAAAATTATTATTGATATTAAGATAGTATGGTCTTTAATTTCCGACCAATGATTCGAAAAACAAACCAATAGTTTGAACAAAAAATATTATGACTATATCTAGAAAACAAGAAGAAAGAGAAACCAGAAAAAAACTTATACTTAATAGTGCCCTAATAGTTTTTAAAACAAAAGGGCTAGAGCACTCAACAATGGACGAAATAGCCCAAGAAGCTGATTTTGGTAAAGCCACTTTATATTATTATTTTAAATCTAAGGAAGAAATATTTAATACAATCTTAATTAAAGGATGGACTATGTTATGGGATGGAATTGAAGATGTAGTTATAGAAGAAAATAAGCCTCGCAAAAAATTTATTAAGATAATAAAAAAAATAATTGAATTAGTAAATGAGGATAGACCGCTTTACGAATTTTTATTTTTTGCACCACAAACGCATCCATCAACTTCGGATATTGAACCTAAATGGAAACAATATCAAGTAAAATTAACAAATACGATGCACAAGCTAATTGAAATAGGTATTGAAGCAGGTGAATTTCCAAATATTGATAGCCAAATAACGTTGAAAGCGTTAGGTTATATTTTCCATGGTATGATTTTAATGGGAAAAGATCGTGAAAATATAACAGAAGATGAAGTAGAAGAACTGTTAACAAAATTTTTAAAAAAGAATAAATAATGATTTTAAAACAATTGCGAATTACGATTGTATTTTTGCTGATACCAATTATAGCAAATGCCGAGGGAAGTAATTTATCGGGTAGTATTACTGATAGAGATAGCGGTGAACCACTTGGGTATGTTAATGTGTTTTTCGAAGGTACTGATATTGGAACTACAACAAATGAAGAAGGATATTTTTCATTTTCGGAATTGCCATTTGATAAGGGTACACTAAAAGTTACGATGATGGGATATGAAACACTATCACAACTTATTCAACTCCCTACAGACAAACTAATAGATATACGTTTAGAAAAAACATTAATTGAAATGTCATCAATTGTAATTACAGGCACAAGGACAGAGCGATATTTGAAAGATGTACCTGTAACTACACAAGTCTTAAAGGGTCATAAATTACGTGAATCCGGTGCAATAGATGTTTCTCACGTACTCAATGAGCTTACGGGTGTCTCGGTTGTGGAGAATCAATTTGGGACTGGCATTGAATTATCGGGATTTGGTGCAGATCACATCTTAGTTATGGTCGATGGTATGGAAATTTTGGGCAGGACGAATGGGCAGCTTGACATATCCCAAATTGCGACTGATCAAATAGAAAGAATTGAAGTAGTTAAAGGTGCATCTTCGGCGTTGTATGGCAGTGAAGCAATGGGTGGCATCATCAATATAATCACTAAAAAACCACAAGGCAAATTTGGTTTTTCCGCCAATGGCGATGCCGGTAGCTATGGTCGTTACAATGGAAACTTAACAGTAATGGGTGGTTTGGGAAATTGGCGGTCAAAATTATATTTTAATACGCGTCGATATGGTGGAAATGATCTAAACAATAATAGTTTATGGGAAAATGGTAGTGAATACACAAAATATAATTCAGGTTTAAGATTAGAGAATCCACAAATATTAAAAGGAATACTAAGACTCGACAGTAAAATATTTATCGAGAATCAAATATTAAATACTGAAAATATATTTGAAGACGTTACTGATAATCTACGTTTTGCAAATCGACTAGAATACGAAGGCAATAGAGAAAACCTGCAATATAAAACAGGTATTGAGTATTCGTATTATGATCACTTATATGAACAATTTTTTATTCCGACAAATTTTAAAAAATCTAGTGATAGAACTATTGATGATTTGTTTCAATCTGATATGACGTTTCAATTCAATAAACAAAATCATTTGCTAAATGGTGGTATCGGTTTCGAGATAGAGACAATTGAATCAAATAGAATAACAGAGGGTAACAATAATTCCAATCTAATTTATGGGTTTGGACAGGACGAATGGCAGTTCACTCCCAAATTTACCCTTCTTTCAGGAGCAAGATTCGATAATCATTCAATTTATGGTAATTATTTTTCACCAAAAGTTTCAATTATGTATAAGCCTGAACCAATTTCTAGGATTCGTTTTTCATATGGTCAAGGGTTCAAAGCACCAAGCTTTAAAGAATTATATTTAGACTTCAAAATATTACAAGTTGGTTATTATGTGGTCGGTAATCCCGACCTAGAACCGGAACTTTCAAATAGTTTTATTATTGACCTGGAACGATGGCACACTAATCTTTATCATGGGCGTATTAATATTTTCTATAATGAAATAAATAATTTAATTGATTATGTATCAAACGGATATGATGAACAAGGATTGCATGTTTGGCAAACGGCCAATATCTACAAAGCAATTACAAAAGGATTTGATATTGATTTAACATATTTCTTTACCCGCAAGATTGAATTTGCAGTTGGGTATAGTTATTTAGATACGTGGGATGTTGACAATGAAAGTCCTATAAATTTAAAAGCAAAACATAAAGGAAATTTTAAATTGCGAATGCAACTTCCTTGGCAAATACATTACAATTTCCGTGGCCAATTTGTTGGTGAACGTTATTATGGAGAAGAGGGCCTAGCGGTTGGTGAAATAACTGACAGTTGGATTGATGAATATTTTTTACTACACACAAATATAAGTATCCCTTTTATGAAAAAATTAGAGATTCATGCAGGTATTAACAATTTAACAGATGTATATGATGCTGTTTGGGGACCCATGCCGGGCCGTGAATGGTATATAGGTTTACGATTTAATCAAGATAATAAATAAGGAAATAAAATGAAATACTTACCTACGGCGCTAACGTTTTTAGCATTTATCACAATCGGTTGTGATACAAATACTACTGAATCAAATAATGAAGGTGAAATAACTGAACATTCTACCGTGAATGTAAAAACTCCGGCAACTGAATATTTTAGTTTTGCAAATAATACCGGTTCTGCCGATGCAACATCTACACATGATATTGTATTTTATGCATTAAATATCTCACCTGCTCCTGGAGCACCTGAGATTTCTTTTCCTTATTTCAAAGCGAGAGTAGGATTAAACATTGCTCCGCTAAAAAATTCAATCTTGGAAGATGTGACAGATGTTCCACCTACTGCTGATTTTGTTGAGAATTATTCTACGGAAGGTGATGATTGGTTTCATATGGTCAATCAGACAACAGTAGTTCCTGATGAAAATGTTTATGTGGTTAATACTACGGATGGAAAATTACCTGCTTTTGAAATCATTAATTATTATGATGACCAAGGTGAATCAGGAGTTTTTACTATAAATTGGAAATATTTATCAGAATAATTTAAACTCGAATAACTTATAGATATAATTACTGTATCTATCTCCCAAGAAGCCTGTTTCAATTTTTATTGAGGCAGGTTTCTTTAATAAATTTTACGGTAATATCATTTCTCTAAAAAAGATGACCCGATTAATTAACTCTATGCATCGGGAAATTCCCTATCCATTGTTAGATTATTCCCTGATTGATAGAGAAACTAGTCATAATTAAAATCAATGTAGTTAAACTGCTTGGTAAACAGGAGGTGAATACCAATTGCACTGTAATAGTAAATTTGTTACAACATATATATTTGATGCAGAAGAAAAGCGGGTTTCGATAAATAAATCCACAAAGATTGTAAATAAATATATAACTACCATTAAAACTAGCTGGATTGATATAATAAAACGCGTTTACAGTTCTAAAGTAATTATTAATTGCCGGGAACATAAAAAGTTAAATTGGGGAAATTGGTGGATAATGCATCTGCATAATATTGGGTTACCTCCTACCACCAACATTTATTCCAAAGTGTTAGTTTCCGGCAATTCTTTAATTAAAACACAATTAAATAGGAATTAAAAGAACAATGGGAAAGAAGATATTAATAGTTGATGATGAGGCAGGAATAGTGAGATTATTATCGATGCGTCTAAAGGCAAAAGGTTATGAGGTTTTTGAAGCATATGATGGATTGGAATGTGTAAAGATGGCTATGCAAGTATTACCGGATCTAATATTATTGGATATAAAAATGCCGCAAGGTGGTGGAATCGGAGCTTTTGAGAGATTAATTAAATTAGATGCAACAAAAGAGATACCTGTTATCTTTATGACTGCTTTTCCTACAGAAGAAATCAAAAATCAAGTACGCAAAATGGGTGCGAAGGATTGTATCTCAAAACCATTTATCAGTAAAGATTTTGAACAAACTATTGATACAGTTATTAGTGCCAACTAATCGACTAGATTTTATATCAATATGTAACTCACGATAGTTTGCTATGATGATAGCAATATAAATTTTACAATATTATAAAATTTAGTATACAAATGGAAAAGAAATTAAAAGTACTAATATTAGAAGATCTTCCTTCTGACGCTGAGCTTGCCAAAAGAGAAGTACGCAAAGTTTTACATAATCCTGTTATCAAAGTAGTGGATACAGAAAAAGATTATATTCAAGTTCTAGGGAAATTCAGTCCAGACATTATCATTTCGGATTATCGGATGCCAACTTTTACTGGAATGGAGGCTTTAAATATCAGAATGGAAAAATCACCTAATATCCCATTCATAATGTTGACGGGATCAATGAACGAGGTGATGGCTGTAGAGTGCATCAAGGCAGGCGCCGATGATTACGTAATAAAAGAGCATATCAAACGGTTAGGCCAAGCGGTTTTGGGAGCATTGGAAAAGAAAAGAATTGAAAGACGACGCATTGAAAATGAAAAAGCATTAAAGATTAGTGAGGATAAATATCGAAATATTTTTGAGAATGCACCGGATGGAATAATACAACTTGACTTAAATTTAAATATCATTGATTGTAACCGGAGTGAATGCCAATTATTGGGGTATAAAAGGAATGAAATAATTGGAAAACATATCACTGAAATTTTAACTAAGGACTCAATAGAAATTTCAAAAAAAGCTTTTCTGGCTCTGCAAAAAGAGGGACATTTTGATACAGAACTATCTATAGTCCGAAAAGACGGTTCAGTTATACCAATCTGGCGAACCGCAAATTCGGTGTACAATGAGGAAGGAAAATTTATAGGTGCAATTGTTCATTCACATAATATTACAAACCGCAAGAAAGCAGATAAATTACAATCTGTTGTTTACAGTATTTCTAGAGCCACACATAGTACAAAAAATTTAGAAGAACTATATAAATTAATTCATAATATATTAAAAGATGTTTTAGACGTAACTAATTTTTATATTGCCCATTACAATGAAAAAGAGCAAACGTTGTCTTTTCCATTTTATAAAGATGAAGCTGATGATTTCCCCGAAGCTGCTGAACCGTTTGGTAACGGCATTACCGAATATGTTATAAAAACTGGTAAACCGCTTTTATTAAATAAAAAAGATATACTAAACTATAATCGTAAAGGGAAATTTGAAGCAGCAGGAGCTATGTCGGAACAGTGGTTGGGAGCACCATTAAAAATTGAAAACAGAGTTAATGGTGTAATTGCTGTAAATAGTTATCATGATCCCAACCTTTATAATCATGATGATTTGAATATTCTGACTTTTGTTTCAGAACAGATTGCAAAAGCCGTTGAGCAAAAACAAGCAATCACCGATCTACAGGTGGAGAAAACGTATCTTAATGAACTTTTTACTTCTTCACCAGAGGCATTGGCATTAGTAACAACAGACAATACCATCCTGCATATAAATAAACATTTTACTCTAATTTTTGGTTATGAAGAAGAAGAGATTGTTGGTCGAAATATTGATGAATTATTAATACCACCTGAGCAGTGGAAAGAAGCTCAAAAACATACCGATAAGGTTGCCTCGGGGAAACATGTGCGTTTTGATGTGTTACGCCAGAGAAAAGATGGTAGTATGGTAGATGTATCAGTTTTGGGTTCACCAATTAATTATAAGGGTGATGTTTTGGCAGTATACGTTATTTATCGTGATATAACTGATCGCATTACTGCATTAAAAAAATTAAAGAAATCTGAGGAACGTTTTCGCAAACAATCTGTCGAATTATCAGAGTCAAATTCAATGAAAGAAATGTTGTTAGATGTTATTGCTCACGATCTAAGAAATCCCGCAGGAGTAATAAAGGGATTTGCCGATTTTGGCTTAGAAATGGATCCAAACAATGAAATATTGAAAGAGATTAACGGAGGTGTTGATAATCTTTTAAATGTAATAAGAGATGCAACAATTCTCTCAAAGGTTGCACTTGGTGATACAATAAAAAAGGAAGAATTGGATCTTATCAGTATTATTAATAACATTATTAAGGACAATTCATCAGCATTACAATTTGCAGAGATGACATTAGATTTGAATGCAGAAGATAAAATATTGGTAAATGCAAACCCGATTATTGGTGAAGTCTTTAGAAATTACATCAGCAATGCTATTAAATATGCTCCAGATGGTAAAAAGATTATGATAGATACAGATATGGCTGACAAATATATTGCCATAAATGTTAAAGATTTTGGGACAACGATAGATGAAAAAGATCGTGAAAATGTATTTACAAGGAATATTCAATTAGGTAAAACAAAGGGGCGCGGGTTAGGATTAGCTATCGTTAAACGCATTGCAGAAGCTCATGATGCTGAGGTTGGTGTAATGCCGAATATACCTAAAGGGAATAATTTCTATATCAAAATTCCTATGATATAGTTATCGGAATTAAAATAAGTTATAAGCATCAATAGAAGGATTTGTAAGCGTGGCTCGGGACGGAATCATAACAAGTGTTGCATTAATACAGTAATCTTACTTAATGGTGTTATGAAAAACCTTGACCAAATAGAGATAATCCAATACTATTTAAATATCTTGATAGTATTTTATCTGATTAATAAACTTATATACATTTTAGAGGTGTAATATGATGAAATCTCGCCTTTTGACTATTTTTTTTATGTTTTGTGGCAGTCTGTGTTTTATCCATGCGCAAGAAACATTCACAATTGCTGACGGTATTATTGTTGAAACGACCGGCGAAACCTATATTGAACTGGCGGGCAATCTTGTTGAAACCGGCACAGGTTATTTAAAGGGTATTGTTTCTTCCGGTGATAGAACTGGAGTACAAAGTTTTGCTGGCCTATCTTTAACTATCGGTATGGATGGCACAATTATTCGCAATACCGGTGCGGCTTACGGTGAGGGCAACGATGAAGGAGCTAACAATTTGAAACGCTGGTATAGGCTCAACAATACAGGTGGTGATATTACACCCAATATAACCGCAGCGTATGTAGCTGGTGCTACTGGTAACGGTGAAGAAGGTGCACCATTATCAGGTCCATATTTCCTTTATGAATGGGATGACACAGCTTCGGATTGGGATGCTTATGACGATGGAGAAACAGCTACATCAATAACAGGAAATACTGTAACAATTGAAGGTTCTTCTGATCCTGCTTCTGATATAACAGATCTGGTGTTTTCAGAAGGTATTAAGATAAATTCAAAATTTTTTCTGGAAGGTCCCTATGATGAATCTTCTAATGCAATGCTGAAAACCATCAATGGTTCCATACCTACTTTATCCCCCTATACTCAAGATCAACGCACTGCATCTGCAATTCCTGTTACAGCCGTTGATTGGGTATTAGTTGAAGTTCGGGCAACAACCGGTGGTGCAGCTTTAGGTTACCGTTCTTGTTTCCTAAAATCTGATGGACGATTAATTGCTGATGATGGTTCCAATGACATTGGACTACCATGGATCCCGGGTGATTATTATATAGTTGTGAGACATCGTAATCATTTAGCAATAATGAATTCTGCTCCTACAATTGAAACAACTTGGGGCGGTGTAGCAACACAACATGATTTTAGCACGGCACAAGCCAAAGCATATACAACCGGTCCTGACCCGATGAAATTAATTGATACGGCTCCAGGAAATGTTTATGGCAGTTTTCCTGCAGATGCGAACACAGATGGCTCAGTAAATGCTACAGATTACAATACTTATTGGCTTCCAAATAATGGGACAGCATGGAGTTATTCAAAATGTTCCGATTTTAATCTTGATGGTTCAATTAATGCCACTGATTATAACACTTACTGGTTGGTTAATAATGGTAAGGCAACCCAAGTACCCAAGTGAGCATTTTTAATATAAATAATGTTATATAAAATGAAAATAATAAAGAAATATATAATACTATCTCTACTTAGTATTACGATGATTTTTGGTCAAACATATGACCTTAAATTTGTAGAGATTTTAAATGATAAAACAGTTGCTGGAAACTATGATGTACAAATTCAAATACAATCTAGTGAAGTATTTAAAATGGCTTCATCAAATATAACTTTTGGATTTAATAATATAGGGTTATCATCACCATCTCTACAGACTGTTCATAATTTCGATGGTGTTGATGCTGGTCCACCAATGAGTATATACGGTGATATGACAGTAACACTCCCAATCGCAGATGTTACATCAATAAACATTGTTTTTAACCAGACTGATGAACTTTATGGAACAAAAGTTCCAATGTCCTGGATAGAAGTTGCAACTGTAAGATTCACAATAGAGAATACATCACAAACTACACAATTTGAATTTCGTTCTGATAACCCAAGTCCAACAGAAGTTTATAGTTGTTCAGGCAGTGGTGGAGTCCCATCGGGTGGTACGTTTACAACCGAGTTAAAAGATGCCGGAGCCTGGACTGGATTAGAGGTTTCCCTCCCTGTTGAGCTAAGCGCTTTCACAGCTGAGGATGGTGTGGATGGAGTGCTTCTAAAATGGACCACGGAAAGTGAAACTGAGAACCTTGGGTTCATGTTAGAACGTCGTGCAGCGAAAGCAGAGAATTGGAATATAATAGCCAGTTATAAGACTGATGATACGTTGCTAGGACAAGGTAGTACCCCCGCCGCTACGGATTACGAATACATTGACAATTTAGTAGAAAATGGTAAGGAATATGAATATCGTTTAGGGGATGTAGATTACCAAGGAATTATAACTTATCATGCTACCCGATTTGTAACTGTAAATAATATTGTCCTAAAAGTTATACCTGAAAAATTTGAACTATTTGCGGCATATCCAAACCCGTTCAATCCGCATTCTACAATTAGATTCAGTGTGCCTGATGTAACAGATATAAAAATAACTATTTACAATCATCTTGGGCAGGAAGTTAGAGTATTACAGAATGGCATAATGCAACCAGGTGAGCACTCGGTAGTCTGGGATAGCAGCAATAAACATGGTCAACCGGTAAGTGCAGGTGTCTATTTATTCAATATTGATGCGGGTGTGTTCAATAAAACCCAAAAGATTATTTTGTTGAAATAACTATAAGACATATTGTAAAATTTGCCTCTTCCATGTTTATGGGGAGACGATTAAATAGCAGAGACATGTTTATTTGAATTTTTAGTGTTTAATGTGTTTTTAAAATTTGGGATTATAATATCATGAAAAATTTATTATTATATATTATTGTATTAATACTATCCAATTTTATTTTTGCGCAAAGTGTAGATGTCAAAGATGGTGATGGTCATACTTTGATTCAGATTAATGATGAAGGTGATACTGGGGGTTCAATAACCATACCAGATGCTTCTTCAGTTTCACCAACTGAAGATAAATTATATAATATTGACAGTAAATTATATTGGGAAGGTAATGAATTAAGCACGTCTGAGGCTGCCGGAGGATGGACGGATGGAGGTCCTAGTGTTTATTTAACGACTGAATCAGATGAGGTTGGTATTGGTACTGCAACACCACAAGGTGCATTAGATATTGTTTCCACTACCGGTGCTTTAATTGTACCAAGGATGACATCCTCACTAAGAGATGTTCTGCCAACAGTAAATGGTTCAATAATTTACAATACAACGGATGCCCAATTCAACTTTTATGAAGGTGGTTCTTGGGTAACTAAATAGATAAAAAAATTATGACAATTTTTCTTAAAATGAAAAAATACGTTATTCTAGTTTTTGTAATTTTACTTTTAACATTAATAAATGCACAGACTATAACAAACACAAATGCCTTACAAGCTCTCGCCAATCGAAAATATAATGAACATCGCAAGAATAGAGCTGAAGTTGAGGAATATGCCAAAAAGAATAATATACCTGTACGTCAAACACTACCGGATGGAACGATAATCGAGATGCAATATCTTGAGAACGGGAAACCATTTTACTATATGACAAATAATTTAGGTGCCGCTCAAACAACACGAGCTGATGATCTTTGGGATGGAGGTAGTTTAGGACTCAATGTGACCGGATCTGGTTATGATAAACTTGGGCTATGGGATGAAGGTGGTGTGTTACTTACACATCAGGAATTAAACGGTCGTGTTACCCAAGTCGATGTTCCTAACACAATTCTCAGTCCCCATTCCACACATGTTGCCGGGACTTTAATTGCAACTGGTATAAAAGGAGATGCAAAAGGAATGGCCTATGAATCTAACCTTGATGCCTATGATTGGGAGTATGATGAAACTGAGATGGCATTAGCAGCTTCAGATGGAATGGAAGTGTCAAATCATTCCTATGGTATAGGGGCTGGATGGCTTAGGACGTATAACGGTAGTGAAGGATGTTATGATATTTTTTGGTACGGAGATGTAGCTGTAAGTACCACTGAAGATTACAATTTTGGTTATTATTCATCCCAATCTGCCGAGTGGGATGAGATTGCTTATGATGCAACTTATTATTTAATAGTTAAATCAGCAGGTAATGACCGATTTGATGATTTTGTAGCGGGCTGCACCGGAGATCAGCATTATTATTGGTGGCATGGAGGTTGGGTGTTGTCAAGCGCCAGCCGTGATCCTGATGGTGGTGCAAATGGATATGACTGTATTCCCATAAAGGGTGCAGCAAAAAATATTCTTACTATAGGAGCAGTTGAAGAAGTATCAGATTATTCAGAGCCAAGCGATGTTGTAATGAGTGATTTTAGCGGTTGGGGACCCGTTGATGATGGTCGAATTAAACCAGATTTAGTTGGAAAGGGTGTATTGGTTTACTCAACACATTCATTATCAAATATTGCTTATGGTACTGGGAGCGGTACATCAATGTCATCACCTAATGTAGCCGGTACATTGGCGTTATTACAACAACATTATCAAAATACCCATTCATCTGTTTCTATGTGGTCTGCTACATTGAAAGGGTTAGCAATACATACGGCTGACGAAGCTGGTCCTAATGATGGTCCTGATTATATGTTTGGATGGGGATTGTTAAATGCTAAGGCCGCCGCAAAATTGATTACAAATGATGCTAACGGTAAATTTTCAATAGATGAACAAGTTTTAAATGATGGAAATACTTATTCAACTACATTTGATTCTGACGGTATCAAACCAATCAAAGTAACGATTTGCTGGACGGACCCTCCGGGGACACCCTTTTCATCTGACGTTCCATCTGACTATTTAAATAATCGAGCTATAATGCTCGTAAATGATCTTGATTTGGTCCTAAAAAAAGATGTTGACACTTTTTACCCATGGAAACTCGATCCTGTTAATCCTTCCTTTGCAGCAACTAACTCGGACAAGAATTTTGTAGATAATGTAGAGCAGGTGTATATTGCTTCACCAGATGCTGGGACTTATACAATTAAAGTAAGTCATGCGGGGTCCTTACCAATAATTGGCGGCCAAGCTTTTTCAATTATTGTCAGCGGAAATGGTGTATGCACCGATGGCAGTATTATTTATAATTCTGATACCGGAAAATTGAATTTTTGCGAAGATGGAATGTGGGTGGAGAAGTAAATAATTTGCTTAATTCTTAAAGCATACTAAGTAATTATCCAAGTATACTATATTAATATCGCTATCAATGATCTTGTAGATCTTTTCATGACAGGGATATCCTAATCCACTAATTTATAGATTTAGATTTTGATTTGCCATTCGAATGATTAATATTTTTTATTCAGAAAACACCTAATATAAAATAGTAGAATTACTAAATCAATTTTAGGGATTACCCTGATTGATAGATTATCAAACCATTTTTAAAATCAAAGTGGTTAAACTGATTATTAAACGAAGAGTGAATACTTATGTTAATGAGATGCAGTTACACAAATAAAAAAGCATTCAAACATGAAGGAGGCAAACAATTAAAAAGAAAATATTAGTTGTTGATGACGAACGCCAAATTGTTCGGTTACTGACCTTGCGATTACAAGCAAATAATTTCGATGTGATTGGTGCCCATGATGGATATCAATGTTGGAAAGTAGCAAAACGCGAATTGCCTGATTTGATATTATTGGACATAAAAATGCCACGTGGTGGAGGAATCAATGCATTTCAACTTCTAAAAGGGACAACTGAAACAAGTACGATACCGGTAATTTTTATTGCTGGATTCCCGAGCGCAGATGTTAAGGGTCTAGTTATGGATATGGGGGCTGATGATTTCATATCAAAACCATTTAATAGTGAAGTAATGATGGAAAAAATCAATACTATATTCAACAAGTCAAATAGTAAATCTAATGATAATATCTTCAGCAATGCTGAGTATAACCAAACCCCGTTAAAAACACAATAAACATCGCCTTAACAGTACAATAAAAACGGTTTTTAAATATAACTGATTTGTGTTATTCCAAATTTAATAAAAATACTCATTTTAAGGACCTTGTTATATCACTCTTTAACTTGTAATTAGTTTACTTATTCTTTATTCAAATGAATGTTGTATTACTAATTAGCAACCTTTATCAGGTATTTCCCTATTAGAACAAACAGTTATATTCCTACTTTGAATTAGACAATCTCCCAGTTGTCGTTATAAAGCTTGATATTTATTTTCAAACAGTAAATTGAAAGTAAATTAATATGAGATATGAATTATACAGTAATAATCTACTCTGTGTGTATGCATCACAATTTTTATGAAATATTTAAATAAATTAACAATATAAAATACTTTGTGGTATTAGAATGAAAAAGAAAATATTAATTGTTGATGATGAACCACAAGTTGTTCGATTAATTGCATTACGGCTCAAAGCTAACAATTTCAATGTAATTGGAGCTTATGATGGTTATCAATGTGTGCAAGTGGCAAAAAGTGAATTGCCAGATTTAATATTATTGGACATAAAAATGCCACTTGGTGGAGGTATTAGAGCATTTGAAACCCTAAAAAACATAAATGCTACGAGCATGATACCGATAATATTTATTACAGGATTTCTAACTACGCAAGTTAAAAAACAAGTTATGGATATGGGGGCTGATGATTTCATATCAAAACCATTTACTAGTAAAGTAATGATTGAAAAAATCAAAACCATATTAAGCAATCCAAAGATTAAATATGATGAGGGGTTTTTCAAAGATGGTGATGATAAGCAAAAACCTTTTAAAACATTTTAAATATAGCGCTAGCTAGTAAATAATAACATTCTTTCAATATGGTCGATTTGCGCTATTCCAAATTTAATCAAAATAGTTTTTGAAAATAATCTTAAGTGTATCTATGAGTAATAATAAAAATAAACCAAAGTTAATGTTTGCACAATTAGAACTAGCTAATCGAAATATGAAACTTGAAATTAATGCACATAAACAAATAGCAAGATCATTAAAAGATCGAGAAGATAGATTTAAGACCATATTTTATCACGCACCGGTATCATATTTTTTAATTGATTTGGATGGTAATTTTATTAATGGGAATCTTGCATCCTACCAATTAACAGGATATAAAAAAGAAGAATTATTTGGGAAAAATTTTATCGAAATTAATTTAATCGACAAGAAAGATCAAAAAGCTATATCCGGATTAATACTGCGTAGTGCTACGGGAGAATGTACAGGTCCTGATGAATTCTTAATGAAGAAAAAAGATGGAAGTTTTGCGAATATTGAGATTTTGACAAGTCCTGTTATAATTAGTGATAAAAAACTTATTCTTGGTGTAGCCCATGATCTTACAGAACGAGATAGGGCACAAAATAAGTTAAAAGAAAGTGAAGAAAAATTTAGAAAATTATTTAATTCAGCTCATGATGCATTTATGACAGTTTCCCCACCATCCTGGAAGTTCACCTCAGGAAACCCGGCTATTTTGGATATGTTTAAAGTTAAAAATATTGAAGAATTATTAACTTATAGTCCATGGGACATTTCTCCAGAAAAACAACCTGATGGAAGATTATCATCGGAAAAAGCTAGAGAAATGATAGAAAAAGCAATGAAGGAAGGTTCAAACTTTTTTGAATGGACACACAAAAGACTAACTGGAGAGACATTCCCTGCTACTGTTCTATTAACAAGAATTGAATTAAAAAATGAAACATTCCTGCAGGCTACAATTAGGGATATCACTCAGGAAAATCGGTCAGAAGAAATTAAAAATGTTCTGATTGATATTTCAAATTCAGTTAATTCTACCCAGAAATTGGAGGATTTATATAAAGTTATTCATAAGTTATTATTTAGAATTATTGACGTAACAAATTTTTATATTGCCATTGTGGATATTAAAAAACGCTCCCTGAATTTTCCATATCACGTTGATACTACAGATGATGATTTTACTTCAATCACAAATTTTAATACTGATGATTCATTGACTGGTTTGGTTGCCTCAAAGCGCAAACCGCTTTTATTGAAAACAGAAGAACTTAAACAAAGAAATTCCCAAAAGGGTGTGTGGGGTCCAACGCCGGTGATCTGGATGGGTGTTCCCTTAATTGTTAAAAATGAGGTTATTGGGGTAATGGCCGCCCAAAGTTACGATAATCCCGACCTATATGATATGCAAGATATAAAGATATTTTCGGCTGTATCTGACCAGGTGGCTATCGCCATTGATCGTAAAAGAGCAGAAGAGGAATTACTGGAGAACGAGGAAAAATATAGAGCGCTTGTTGAGAATGCAACAGACGGAATAACAATTATACAAGATGAAAAAGTGGTATTTATAAATAAATATTTAGCTGAAATGTATGGTGAACCTGCTGAGACAATAATTGGTAAATCATTCGCATCTTTTATTCATAATGATAGTATGGAAAGTGTTATTGAACGATATAAATTGCGAATGTCGGGGAAAAAAGTTTCCAATAAATATCGTGTAGCATTATGTAATAAAAAAAAGGAAAAAGTATTTTGCGAATTGATCGTATCTGTAACTAATTATAACGGAAAACCTGCTGAACAAATTATAGTACATAATATTTCGGAAGATATATTAAAAGAGAAACAGCTTCAAAGATCGGAAAAAAAATACCGAGATTTATTTGAAAAATCGGATGATGCAGTATTAATTATTCAGAATGGAAAATTTGTGGATTGTAATCAAGCAACTATTAAAATGCTTCGCTATAAAACTAAAAAGGAATTTTTAAATACGCATCC
>Ga0307992_1000778_pt1 | contig 19673 bp, 10 predicted proteins | sample EllFjometagen133_FD_203162 | JGI IMG/M metagenome (GOLD analysis project Ga0307992, IMG submission 203162) | Marine microbial communities from Ellis Fjord, Antarctic Ocean - #133 | ecosystem: Environmental > Aquatic > Marine > Unclassified | place: Southern Ocean | collected 2014-10-08
CTACACTCACCAAATTAGGTGGATCCTTAGGTACTACTGGTTGTGTTTCATATATGTTCCAAACTAAAGGTATTATTACCTTTAGTGAAGAAAAATATAGTGAGGAAGAAATCTTTGAAATTGCTTTAGAAAATGGTGCCCTTGATGTAGAAACTAGTGATGGAATTATTGAAGTTTCAACAGCTCCTACAGATTTTGCTAATGTTCTAGAAGCACTTCAAGCAGCTAATTTTGAACAAGAATCTGCTGCAGTTGAAAAGATAGCTGATCTAATGGTTCAATTACCTGCAGATAAAGCAAAAAAAGTTCTTAGAATTATAGACAAGTTGGAAGATTTAGAAGATGTTCAAGAAGTTTTTTCAAACCTTGAACTTCCTGATGACTTTGACGATGAAGAATAGATAGCATGCGTATTCTTGGTATTGATCCGGGATTAGCAAATACAGGCTGGGGTATTATTGATTCTACAGGTCAAAAATCTCGGCCTGTTTCTTTTGGTGTTATCAAAACTGAAAAAACTACTGAACAAAGTTTAAGAATTTTTTATATTGCAGAGCAATTAGGTGAAATAGCAAAAAAATATGGTGCACAAATTTGTGCGATAGAAGATATATATTTTACAAAAAATACCTCTTCGGCTATTTCCGTTGCAAAAGTAATAGGTTCTTCCATCCATAAATTGTCACAATTGAATCTTACTGTTAAACTATATTCACCCTTACAGATAAAATCAATTGTAACCGGTTATGGGACTGCTGATAAAAAGCAAGTACAAGAAATGGTAAAATTACATTTGGGATTACAAACAATACCTAGACCAGATCATGCAGCTGATGCTCTTGCTGCTGCTCTTTGTTTAGCCACTTATGAGAGTTCAATGAATAGGATTTTAAAATGATAAATGCAATTTATGGTGAATTGACAAGCATTAATTCAAATAATGTAATAATTAAAAGTGGAAGCATCGAATTTGCATTATTAGTTTCAACAACTACAGCTGATAAATTAAATTCTTTGATTGATAAAAAAGATGTTAGAGTAGTTACTCATTTACAACATAGAGAAGATTCTATGACACTGTTTGGTTTTTTTGATGAGACTGAGAGAGACTTTTTTATGCAACTTCAAAATGTTTCAGGTATTGCAGCTAAAGGGGCTCTTAAAATATTGAGTGGAGTTAGTTTTAGAGATTTTGTTATAATGCTAGACAACAGTGATGTTGCTGCCTTATCAAAATTACCTGGTATAGGTAAAAAAACTGCTTCTAAGTTGGTTTTAGCCTTAAGAGGTCAATTGGTAATTGAAGATGATGCTAAGAGTGAGTTGAGTGTACCAAAAGAAAAAGACAAGTTTAATGAATTAATTGTTGCTTTAGTTGATATGGGATATGATAGAACTAAGGCAGAAAAAGAAGTATATAAAATTTATGATTCTCACAAAGCAGCATTGGAAAATTTATCCAATCATGAGGCAGAATCATATATATTTAGATTAGCTATCGCCAATTTAAGTTAGAGGTTATCAATGAGTGAATTTGAAGAAAATGTACAAGATGTAGATGCCATTAAAGCCAATTCGATTGTTTCAACGACGTTTCAAAATGAAATTGATGAACAAGAGAATATTTTAAGGCCTAAAAAACTTGTTGATTTCCAAGGTCAAAAACAATTAAAAGAAAATTTATCCATATTTATACAAGCAGCAAAATTAAGAAATGAAGCCTTAGATCATGCTTTTTTGATTGGTCCTCCAGGTCTTGGTAAAACAACACTAGCGAGTATTATTGCAAATGAAATGGGTAAAGAAATTAAGATGACAAGTGCACCAGCACTTGATAAACCAAAAGATTTAGCTGGTATTTTAACCAATGTAAGTGAAGGTTCTATATTTTTCATAGATGAAATTCACCGCCTTAAACCAGCACTAGAAGAAATGTTATATATAGCAATGGAAGATTTTGAAATAGACTGGGTAATAGGACAGGGTCCTGCAGCTAGAACTATGAGAATTCCTCTTCCTAATTTTACCCTAATTGGAGCTACTACAAAAGCCGGTCAAGTATCTTCTCCCTTGCATTCAAGATTTGGTATAACTTGTCATCTGCAATTTTACAATGAAATTGAATTGAGTAAAATTATCAAAAGGAGTAGTTCTTTAATTGAATGCGAAATAGAAGATGAAGCTATAATATTGTTGGCTAGATGCAGTAGAGGCACTCCAAGAATCGCAAATAGGCTATTAAAACGACTTAGAGACTTTGCAACAGTCTTAGGAGATGGAGTTATAACAAAACAAATAGTTGTTGAAGGATTAAAGAGATTAGGCATAGATCCAATAGGCTTAGAAGCCCAAGATAGAAATATATTATCAACAATAATAAATTTTTACGGTGGTGGCCCTGTTGGAGCAAGTACTCTTTCAATTAGTGTGGGTGAAGCTATTGAATCTTTAGAAGATTTTTATGAACCTTATCTAATTCAAAAAGGTTTTTTACTTAGAACCCCACGAGGAAGATGCGTTACTAAAAAAGCTTATAAACTTTTAAATCTGACACCCCCTTCAAATACAAGTAATATTGACACTTGTATTTTATAATAAGGAAATAAATAAATGAGAGATACATCAAATAGTGGTTTAAAAACTTCAGATTTTAGTTTTGATTTACCACCTGAATTGATAGCCCAAGTTCCCAGCGATAAAAGAGGAAAAGATAAATTATTAGTCTTAGAAAAAGAGACAGGAAAATACTTTGACAAAGATATTACTGATTTTGTTGATGAAATTGATGCAGATTCTATTTTAGTTGTAAATAATTCCAGAGTAAGAAAAGCTAGAGTTTATGCACAGAGTGAAACCGGTGGTAGGGTAGAGTTTTTATTTTTGGAAGAACTTGAAGATCTTTGCTGGAATTGTATGGTTACCAAAAGCAAAAAACAAAGAATTGGAAAAAAATATACTTTTGATGGAGATTTAGAGGCAACAATAGTTGAGGCCTTAGATGATAGTACAAAGATTGTTAAATTTAATAAACAAATATCTGAAGATTGGTTTTTGCAATTTGGTCACGTACCACTTCCTCCTTATATAAAAAGAGAAGATAGTTTTAGTGATGAAAGTAGATATCAGACTGTATATGCAAAAACAGAAGGTAGCGTAGCAGCACCAACTGCTGGCTTACATTTTACCCCAGAGATTTTAGAAAAAATAAAGGCAAAAGGGATCACAATAGTTGAAATCACACTTCATGTAGGTATGGGAACCTTTATGCCTGTAAGAAGTGAAAACTTAGATGATCATGATATGCATTATGAGAGATTTAGTATTAGTGAGAGTGTTGCAGCTATTATAAATGAAGCTAAGAAAAACAATAAAAAGATAATAGCCACTGGTACTACTAGTGTTAGAACACTAGAAAGTGCTGCTGATGAAAATGGTATATTAAAGAGCGGTACAACTCGAACTAATATGTTTATAAAACCTGGGTATAAATTTAAGATTGTTGATCAATTATTAACAAACTTTCATACACCAGAGAGTACTCTATTGGTTTTGGTTTCAGCCTTTTCTACCAAGCAAAATATATTTGCAGCTTATAATCATGCAATAGATGAGAAATATATGTTTTTCAGCTATGGGGACGCTATGTTTATCAAGTAACAAGACATTTATCCTATACTCAAAAAGCACCCTTATAGTTTTAGACTAAAAGGGTTTTATTTGTTACAGATTTTTTAATAAATTTTCAATTATAATGTTATAAATTTCATCAACACTTAAAGTGCCATCAATTTTTATAAGCTTTATTTCTTTAGGCAGTTCACTTAAAATCTTAGTATAGTTATTTGAAACTTTTATTAAAAAATGTTCCTGCTCGAAAATGTCTTTTTCTCTACCTCTTTTATTTATTCTATTAATGCAAACTTCAACTGGAGTATCAATAAATATTAATATTTGAGGGTGAGGGTAGGCGTTTAATTTTTTAACAACCTCATAATCACATTCAACACTTTGATAGGCGAGAGAGGAGTAAAAATATCTATCACTAATTACTAGCTCATCATTTTTTAAATGATATATAACTCCATCTTCGCTATTATACAAATGATCTTCTCTATCAGTTGCATATAGTTTTGCTAAAGTTAATGGTGTCGTGTTAAATCGTTTTGCTAAAACATCTCTTACTATTTTTCCAATAGGTCGATCAGTTGGCTCAAAGGTTGAGTGAACCTTATAATTTTTCTCTGTTAATGCTAAACTAATCTTATTTAATTGAGTTGTGGTGCCAGCACCATCTAAGCCCTCAATAACAACAAAGTTTTGTAAAATATTTGCCATTTTATTGTTTTTCCCTTTATATGTGATATAAGAATTTATTTTAATGATGAATAAATTGTTTTTTCGTATTATAATGCAAATACAATTTTGGAGGAAGGACTTGAAATATCATAGTACTAAAAAATCTATATTTACTATTTCTCTTATATTAACACTTTTACTAATTATTTCAGCCATAGGAATTTTTCAATTTCAAGCAGAAACTCCAGTGCAAGCAGTTAGTAAAGCAGTTCTTTCAAATTTAGAAATGCCCAATGGTTATAGTATAAAAATTGAAAAAATAAATGAATCATTTTTGTTAAGTCAAAAAATAGAAAAAATAAGCCTAAATAAAAATAATAAAACAATACTAAGTATTTCTAATTTAAGTATCAATAAATCATTGTTTGATTATCTCGATTACTTGCTATTTCATAACCCTTTAAATATCAACATTAATATGCAAAACCTTGATATTAATGTGAGTGAACCCTTAGATGATTTGCTTGAAGCATTATCAGGTATTAAAATCAAAGATAATACTATTGCTATTCAATCAAAACTTGAAAAATCAGATGCAGAGAGTACAAATAATAAATTAAATATATTAGATTTACTAAATACAATTATTCAACAAAAAAATATAGATTTATCACATCTTTTATCTCCGTCAATAATGGTTAATTCCTATAACGTAAACATTGAAAAGGGAAATATAAAATATTTTGATGATACAACCACTCTTAATACAAATATTAATAATTTAAATTTTGAATTAGCACAAAAAGGAATTTTAAATTCTCTTAATTTAAACTTGATTGATGTGACCTTTAACAATGATAACAATAATTATATTACTGATGACCTATTTATCACCTACAGTGATAATATAATTGAGTTGTCTTCCTCTAAAATAGCTTTAAATTTTCAAGATAATGTAGCAAAGATTGATCAAATAGTCCTAAAATATGATTTACAACAAATAGGGCAACTTTCTTCTGATATAAACAAAATAACCTATAACAATAAACTCCTTGAATTAACAGTTAATAATCTTAAAACTAAACTTACTACCAATTTTAAAGATTTTTCTCTGCTTTTAACTCCTAGTAATACTTATTTATCCAATGGAGATAATTATATAGCTTTTGAAGCTGCAAATTTTGGACTTTCAAGAGTAAATGACAAGTTGTCATTCTTTTATAAAAATGAAGGAGAAACTTCATTATTATTTAATGACAATTTAATCGATATTTTTGACTCTGATTTAACTCTCAATTCAAAAGATAATTTCTCTAATGTCAAAATCCAGAGTATTAAATACAATAAAAATGATTTAACAACTCAAGCAGATAATTTTAACATGACAATTGATTGTATAAGTGATGATACAAATCTTTTGACTGATAATGAACTTGATATAACAAAACTTAATATCGAAAATTTACAAAAAACCTTCACTCAAATAAATGTTGAAGTAAATTCTGATATTTTTTTATCAAATTCTCGTAATACTATCAAATCTAGTATAGCTAGTATATTTGAAATTCAAGATAATTTTCAAAACTTAACAGCTACAGTTTCAAGTGATAATATTCAATTTGATAACTTAAATAAATTAATAACTGCAGATATTAATTTACAAGGTCCATTAAGATTTGCAGAGGATAATATTCAAAACATTGAGGCTAATATTAGTTACAGTGATGATATTTTTATAAAAGCTGTTGGTCAGATTGAAAATAATTTCTCAAATAATAGTATCAAAACTACTGTTTTATTTGATGATTTTAATCCAAACGATTTTTCTTCTTATATAAATGCAAATATTCCATCTCTAATGAATTACATAAGCGATGAAACATCTCTTATGGGCACAGTTAGTTTTAATGGAAATCTACCATTATCTAAAAATGATATTGTTACTGGAGATATAAATTCCTCAGTACTAATTAATCAAGCTAAATTCTTGGATAGTAATTATGATATAGGTTTTAATTTTGATACAAAAATTAAAAACAAGATATTAGATATTAATCAACTCTCACTATCAATATTCAATCTTCGCTTAGCCTTTGATGGAGAATATAATTTAATTACCAAGTCTATCTTAGGATCTTTTGACTTAGAAAATATAGAAAAAAATGAAAAACTAGTTGAAATAGATTTTAAAGATGATGCTTTGTATAGTACAGGATTTATATTAAAAACAGCTACTATGCCTAATTTTAGTGTAGTTGGTACTTTTAAAAATATGTTTAAATCTAATTACAAAATAGAAAGTGTTGTTAATTTACCCTCTGATATTATAGATTTAAATATTGATTTGGATATTAAAAATTTAATATTCAAGGCTATGAGTACAAAAGGATTGGCCTTAGATGTTGTAATTAAGGATGATATTTATATAAATCTTGATTTTGATAATTTTAAAGTTATAGATTTAGATAATTCAATTTTTAATGGAAAATTTGATTTTAAATTTAGAAATCGAGATATTTGGAGTTTTAATATTAATAATTTTGATTTTTCCTTGGCACAGGAGAGATTCAATTTTATTTTTAATGGTAAAGTAAATCAGAATTCTATAAATCTAGATCGAATTGATTATTTTAACAGTGCTTATACTCCAAAATATACTGGAGCAATTAATTATAATGGCCCCAAATACCTAACCCTATTTAAAAACAAATTTAAAGATCATTATTCATTTAACTTCTATTTTGGAGATGAAAGCAGTCAAATTGTTGAAGGCTCAATATTTAACAATTCTAAAATATCAAATATTTATTTTGATGTTAATGATCTTAATATTTCTAGATATTTTAATACTAAAGAAGAAGTATTGCTTGATGCTAGGGTATTAGGGACTACTGACTTTGATTCTAATACCAATATTAAGGGAAAAATTGATTTTAATGAAACAGGTATTATTTCTACTGAAGTTAGTGATATTTTAGAAAAAAATTTACAAATTAATACAGTAAATAATGCTTCAAATGTTTCTTTATTTAACAGAGTTGTTTCTTTTATTCCCTTTATAAATTTACCAAATACTGAAAAGATTATTACTCCACAATTTAAGTTGCTTGAAGAATTTTCTCAAATCAGCTTTTCATCAAATTTAAAAATTCAGAATAATAATCTTATATTAGAAAATTTAGATTTGGATTTGGGAAACTTTTCTTTTAATAACACTTTGATTAATCTTAATGTAGAAAATTTTGATTTGGCCTTAAAATCAAATCTTGAATTTATAAAATCCTCCGTAATTACCAATCAAAAAAGTAAAGTCGATGTAGATTTTTATTTAAACTTTCAAAAATTTATTGAAACCTTACAAAAGCAATTTTCAGTTGCTGATATCAATTATAATTCTGTAGTTACAATTTTTAATAAATTGCTGGAATATAGGAATTTTGATTATTCTTTGCTAAATAATATTAATGGGCATCTATATTTGGAAAATTTTGATTTATTCAAGGATACAATTGAATTTGAAAAACTTTTTGATAATATATTAGGCCAAGAAATAATCATTCCAAATATTTATTTAGATTATGTTACTTTTAACAAAGAATTATTAATTACATCTGAGCATATATTAGCAAATGTGAATTTTGAAAATAAAAAAGCAAATATTGAAATCAATAAAACTTTGGGCTTAGCTGGTGATTTTATTATTGATTACAAGGATAAAGTCGATATATTTGCAACAAATTTAGATATACCAATATCAATTCTAGAAAAAATTCTTTATGTAAAAATAGTTACATTGTATGGGGAAAATCTTACTGGCGAGGTGTTGATAAAAGATTTATTTGAGGTTCCCAGTTTTTATGGAGAATTACATTCAAAAAGTTTTAAATTAAAAACCCTTTATACCAAGGAAAATGAAATAGAGGCTCCAAATATTTCAGTTATTTTAAACAAAGATAAGATTTATACCAACAAAGCGAAAGTTAGATTTTTTGATATTGAAAATAATGAAACTATTAATTGTTATGCAAGTATTCAAGTATCGTTCTCTAATATGATTTTTCAAAATTTTTCAGTTGAAGTTGAAAGTCCAAATTATATTCCTGTTTATTTACCACTTGGGAACATGAATCTTACAATCGACGCTAAAGGAAAAAACTATTTTAGTTTTAGTACTGACGGAAAAACCTCTTATTTAAATGGAGATGTAGTAGTTAAAGATGCAGTTATAAGAAGTGGGGTAGAACTACCACCTTGGATAATTTCAAGACAAGAGAAAAATGGAGATTTTAAAATAAGTACAGCGGAAAATAATAGTTTTTACTATCCATTTTTAGACAATCCAATTTTAAGTATTGTTTTAGCTAAAAATCAAAATTTTGAATTAAAATTTGATTCACTTTCTAAAACATATTCATCAAAAGGTGCTATAGATATATTACAAGGTGAAATTTTTTACTTTCAGAAAAATTTCTACATAAATAATGGAACTTTTTCTCTTAAAATTAATCCTCTAACAAAATTGTTAGAGCCCATTATTTCTCTAGAAGCAACTTTAAGAGAGCTTGATTTAAATGGTGAGCCTTTAGATATTAAATTAAATGTTAATAACAATTCTCTAGAAAAACTAAGTCCAATATTTACTAGTATACCGGCGAAAGACAATAAGGAAATAATGGCAATATTAGGCCAATCATTTTCCAGTTCCAACACAAATGATACAAATAGTGTTGCTTCAATTGCCATAGCTGCAACATCAGTTTTTTCATCTCTTGGTTTTATTGAAACTGGAGGCGTTGGTACTTTAAATAAGACCATAGCAAAAAGTTTAAATTTAGACTTTTTTAGTTTGAAAAGTAATATTGTTGAAAATATTATTTTAGAAACTTTTATTGAAGATCCTAGATATTCTTCCTTTTCACCACTTGCTAGGTATTTAAATAATACAACAGTTTTTATGGGTAAATATTTGACTCCCAATTCTAAGTTTCAAATAATGATTAATTTGTTGGCAAGTAATGATGAAAATGCAACTAGTTTTCTCTCTAGTGACCTTGCATTAGACTTTGAAATGTCTTATGAAATTGAGAGCGAACTTGCAAAATTTTCCTTCTTCACAAATCCAACGCAGTTGTCAATTTTAGAAATTTTAGATACTATAGGATTTAGTGTAACTAAAACCATACATTTTCGTTAGAATATGTAAAATGTATTACAGTTAGGAGATAACATGCTTAAAAAGATTTCTTTAATATTATTAATTTCCCTTATTAGCTTAACAAGTATTTTTGCTGCCGAGGAGACTTGGTATAATGGTGTAAAAATTTCTGAGTTTACAACAGACGGAATAATTAATGCTAATGGTGATGAAGTTTCTAATATTTTGTTTAAATATAGGAATAAAGTTTATACGGAAGATTTATTTAATCAATTACAAACAGATTTATATGCTTTAAATTACTTTTCTTATTTTTATGCGGAAGCAAATAGAATAAGCCCAGATTCAAATCAACTGAAAATTGATTTAACTTTTTTTGAAAAACAAATGTTAAATAAAATTGCTTTTAAAGGTAATAAAAAGTTTTCAAAATCTTCTTTATTAGATACGAGTGCACTCAGTCTAAATACCTTCTATGAAGGCAATGAGATGGTTTTAGCAACTGAGAAAATAAAAGATTCATACTATAAAAAAGGTTATTCAAATGTCATTGTAACACCTAAATTGATTGAAAATGAGAAAGAAAATACCGTTGCTTTAGAATTTGATATTCAAGAGGGCAAGCAAGTAGTAGTTGCTTCTATTGATTTTTTAGATAATGAGAATTTTAGTACTAAAGTATTATTGACTCAAATAAAATCAACAACAAAATCATTATTCAAAAGTGGTTATTATTCAGATCTTAATGTTAGAACTGATATGGAAAATTTAGTAAATTTCTATTATGACCGTGGTTATATAATGGCTCAGGTAACTGAATCAACAAAAGAAATAATTGAAGAAACTGATACCATAGAAAAAATAAAACTTGTTTATAAAGTTACTGAAGGGATGATCTGGAAACTTGGAGCTTTTGATTTTGTAGGAAATACAATTTTTACAAATGAATTTTTAAATGATTATATTTCTCTAAAAGAAGGAGAAATCTTTAATCGTGGATTATGGATGAACGAGCTTAGACAAATTTCTCAATTATACTATGATAAAGGTTATATTAATTTAGAAATTAATCCTCAAACTTCTGTTGATGAAGAAAATAGTATAGTTACATTTAAAATAATGATAAATGAAGGCGCTCGTGCAAAAATAAATGAGATTATTCTCAAAGGAATTGGTAATACTCAAAAAGTTGTTTATACAAGAGAATTAACTTTTAAAAAAGGTGAATATTTTAATAAATCTGCAATAGAGCAAAGTTTAAGAAATATCCAAAACACTCAATTGGTAACTGAATTAAATTATTCAATTGATCCCATTGATGCTGAAAATTGTAATATAGTAATTGAGATTAAAGAAGGTGGACAACAAGATGTTCAATTTGGAGCTACCTTTGGTGGTACTTCTACAGACTTTCCAATTTCTGGATTTATAAAAGTAACAGATAAAAACCTTGTAGGTTCTGGTAATGATTTGTCGACAAGTATTACTGTCTCTCCTACAACCCAAAAAGCTTCTCTCAATTTTGTTGATGAGTGGTTTAATGAAATACCTTGGTCCAATGGTTTTTCTTTCGCTATAGAGCATTCTAAAATTAAAAATATTTTAATAAAAGGTAGTGATAATTTCTACACTGGACATTTACTAGAGCCTCCTTTAGAAAATGCTTATCCTTTCGGCTATAACAGTTATGCTGATTATTTAGCAGCTAATAAAGCTACTCCTGACTCTCAATTTTTAATGAATTATGATTTGTATAGAATATCAGTGGGATATGATACTGGTTATAGTTTCAGATATGATAACGGCTCTCTTATTTTGAGTACAGGTATGAATATTGGAATAAACAAAGCTGTTTTCGACAGTAATTATTTGCCTTTTGAAGAATTAATATATAATTATAGTTTAAGATGGCAATTCTCTAATAAATTAAATTTTGGTATTGCTTGGGATGGAAGAGATCTAATTAAAAACACAACAACCGGTTGGTACGTAGCCCAAAACTTTACCTATGCTGGTGGTCTATTAGGTGGTTTATCTAACTATATCAAGTCATCTACTAGTTTTTCAGCCTTTACTCCTGTTTTCAAATGGGAAAAAGAAGAAAAAACTAATCAGGTAGTTGGTTCCTTTTCAACAAATGTAAGCTTTATGCTTCCTCAATATTATAGTAAAGCAGGATCTTGGGAATTTTATGAAGCCAAAGAAGGTGCAACAGTAAATGAAATGTTATTTATTGATGGAGCTTCCTTAGCACTTGGTCACTCTGTTTTACAAGACCAGTCTTTCTTATTTGATAATAAACTATCATTAGAATACGCACTTGTGGATAATGTTTTAGCTTTGGATTCATTTGTTAGTGCAACTACCGTATCTGCAAATTTAAGCAATCTAACCAATTTTAGTAATTGGGATTGGTATTTTGCTGGTGGGGCTGGACTTAAAATTAAGATTCCTGGATTCCCAATTGGCTTGTATTTGGTAAAAAATGCAACCCTCATAAATAGTGAAAGTGAAAAATTTACTTTCCTTGAAGGTGGTATATTTAATTTCAAAGACGATTCGATTTTTAATGGCTTGAAATTGGTATTATCCTTTTCAACAAATTTGTTTTAAATATAATATCTCCTTCGGGAGATATTTTTTACTCTAATAAAAGCTTTAAATTTTCAATACTCCTTGGTATACTCAAATAATGAAACAAGAAAAATTAACTCCTATGATGACTCAATATTATAAAATAAAAGATCAAAACAAAGATAAAGTTCTTTTTTTTAGATTAGGTGACTTTTATGAAATGTTTGATGATGATGCTATTGAAATATCAAGATTATTAAATTTAACACTTACTCATAGATCTTCTTCTCCTATGTGTGGAATTCCTTATCATGCATCTAAAGTTTATATAAAGAGATTGTTAGAAGCCGGTAAGAAAATTGCTATTTGTGAGCAAGTAGAAACTCCTAGTAAAGATACCAAACTTGTTAAGAGAGCAGTTGTACAAGTCATTACTCCTGCTACTGTGGTGGAGGATGATTACTTAGATTCAAAATCAGGGAATTATATAGTTTGTATTTCATATACAAGAAAAATTACTTGTGTAGCTTATAGTGACATTACTAGTGGAGAGTTTGTTTTAAAATATTTTGAAAATGATATTAATTTTCATCAACTTAGCGCTTTTCTTTCACAATTAAGAGCTAAAGAAATATTAGTTAATGAGGATGATTATTTTGTCCACACAGATTTTTCTACTATGCTTGATGATAAAAATATAATGATAACAAAATTGCCCTCAGCACATTTTAACAAAAAGAAAGCTTTACAAAAATTGAAAGATCATTTATCGATTCAATCATTAAAGATTTTTAATATAGATGATGATTATCCTTCTATAAAAGTTGCTGGAGCTTTATTAAAGTATATTTATGATACGTCTATGTCCTCATTAGATCAAATAACTTCTTATTATATTGAAGATGATAAGTCCTTTTTAACAATTGATTCATCAACAAGAAAAAGTTTAGAAATATTAAGTAATACACAAGATGGAACGACTCAAAATACACTATACAAAACCATAGATAAAACAATTACTAGTGGAGGTACAAGACTTTTAAAAAAATGGCTTAGCTATCCACTAATTGATAAGAGTATAATAATTAATAGGCAACAATGGGTCGAATATTTTAAAGCAAATAGAGAAGAAAGAGAAAGAGTTAGAGAAGAATTAAAAAATGTTCTCGATATGGTTCGCTTGACTACAAGAATTAGTATGAAAAGAAATTTACCAAGTGACTTGTTAGGAATTAGTAGAACAGCCAAAGCTTTTTTTAATATAATAAAAGATGATTTTGCTCAATATGAGTGTTTAATTAATGATAATAGTGACAAAAAGATTGAAATCATGACCTCTAGAAATATAATTGAAACAGATACCATGGAAAAAATTGTTTCCCTTGTAGATTTAATTCAAAATTCTATCAATGAAACTATTTTAGGACCTTTTGAAGAAGGAAGAGTTATAAAAGTAGGATATGATAAAGAACTAGATGAGCTTAGAGCTATAAAAAACCAAGGATCCTCCTATTTAAATGCATATATTGATAAAATTAAAGAGCAAATAAATATCCCTCATATTAAATTGGGTCATAATAAAATTTTAGGTAATTATATAGAAGTGAGAAAGGCACATGTAGATAAAGTTCCAGACAACTTTTACAGAAAACAAACTCTTGTTAATGCTGAGAGATTTACTAGTGATGAATTAACTGAGATTGAAACAAGAATTTTAAAAAGTAGTTTTCACGCTGAAAAAAGAGAGAGGATTGTTTATGAAACAATATTAGAGCAAGCAGCAAGTATTTCCCTTTCACTTCTTTTACTAGCTAATGCTTTAAGTCGTATTGATGTACTCCAATCTTTTGCAGTTGTTGCTGATATTTATAATTACAATAAACCGTCCTTCGTAGATGAAAATTCTATACAAATTATAAACGGTAGACATTTAGTGGTCGAAAAACAACTGGGATTGGGATCTTTTATCGCAAATGATTTGAAATTGGAAAATAATGGTAAAAGGTTTTGTTTAATAACTGGACCTAATATGGCTGGTAAATCCACCTATTTAAGACAATGTGCCTTAATTATATTACTAGCTCAAATAGGGAGTTTTGTCCCTGCTGACAGTGCAAGGTTATCCTTAGTTGATAAGCTTTTTTGTAGAGTTGGGGCCTCAGATAATATTGCTAAAGGCGAATCCACCTTTATGGTAGAAATGCAAGAAGCTGCTCATATTTTAAGAACAGCAACAGAGAATTCATTTGTTATAATGGATGAGATAGGAAGGGGTACCAGTACTCAAGATGGTATGAGTTTAGCTCACGCCTTTATGAAACATTTGGTAAAGCTAAATGTTAAAACGCTATTTGCAACCCATTACCATGAATTAACCTTGTTAGATGTTTCAAGTGTTAGATTGTTAACTTTAGCAGTGGAAGAAAGAGGTAAATCAATTATATTTGTAAGAAAGGTAATTGAGGGAACTGCTAATTCTTCCTATGGTCTTCATGTTGCCAAATTAGCAGGTGTACCAAAACCAATTATTAAAGAAGCTGATAAATTTCAAAGAAGACATTTTGGAGAATATACCATTAACAATGTACAAATGGATTTGTTTTCTATGGCTCAGTTAGAAGAATTAACGAATGATGAAAATAATGGAGAAAAAGAAGAAGATTTTTCATCTATTATAAATGAAGTTACAGGATATGATTTAACCACTTCAACTCCTTTACAAGCTATGATTTTTTTACAAAAAATACAACAAGAAATTGAGGAAAAACAAAAAGAGTAATCTATTGACAAAAGATACATAGCTCAGTACTATTAAATTACATTATTAATTGATTTTTGGGAGACTGCAAATCGCCGGTCTCCTTTTTATTGGTTAAGTGAATAAGGAAAATTATGAAAAATAATATTACAAAAGATCCTTTATTTGAAGAGTATGCTCCATTGCTAGAAGCAATGGGCGTAGTGATTGTAAATATTGATTTTAATGAAACCCCCTATAGTACTAAGTTGACTGTAATCATTAAATTAAAAGAGGGTGAAGTCGGCGTATCACAATGTACAAAGGTTCATAGATTAATCAAAGCTAGAATGGAACTTCAATTAGCAGAAGAGCAAGATTTTGACTTAGAAGTATCAACTCCTGGCCTTCAGAGAAAAATAAAAGATGTATATGAGTTTACATTGTTTAAAGATAAGAGAGTTAGAGTTTATGATGTATTACAATCAAGCTGGTTCTCTGGTATAATAAAAGATGTAAAAGAAAACAGTCTTGTATTAACTAATTGTATTGATCAAGATGAAAAAAAACTTGAATCAGATTTAGATATAGATTTTGAAAATATCTCCAAAGCTAAATTGGAATATATTTGGGAGGATAGAAAACATGCCAAGTGATTTAGGTGACGCTATAAAAAGAATAGTTGAAAGTGGTATTTCTGAAGATTTAGTAATAACTACTGTAGAAGATTTCTTAAAAGCTGCATATAAAAGAAAATTTGGAAGTGATGAAAATGCTGTAATTTCATTTAACGATGATTTAAGTTCTGTAGAATTGTCTTCTAGAAGAATGGTTGTTGATGAAGATAATTACTACAATACATTAATTGAAATATCTCTTGAAGAAGCTAAAGAATTTAATGAAGAAGCTGAAATTGGTGATGTTATATTAATTCCTATTGATATTAACAAAACTTTTGATAGAATTAGCGTTCAAAGCGCTAAACAAAAAGCTCATCAAAGCTTTAGAGATATTCACAAAGATTCTATTTACAGTGAATTTAAAAGCAAAGAAGGTTGTTTGATTAATGGATATTTTAACCGTATAATTAGAAATGACATTTTTGTAAACATTGGATCAACTGAAGGTATACTACCATCTAGATATCAATCTCCTAGAGAAAGTTATGGTCAAGATGATAAAATTAAATGTTATGTTGAAAGGGTAGAAAAAAATGATAAAGGCGTTAGAGTTATTTTATCAAGAACATCTCCTGAATTAGTAAGATATTTATTTGAATTAGAAGTTCCTGAAATTGGTCAAGGTCAAATCGATGTAATGAATGTTGCTAGAGAAGCCGGTTACAGATCAAAAGTCTCAGTAAAAACCAATAACCAAGATATTGATGCAGTTGGTGCATGTGTTGGTTTGAAGGGAAATAGAATTCAAACTATAATAAAGGAAATTGAAGGTGAAAAAATTGATGTAATCAATTATGATCCTAATCCTGTAAACTATATAATGAACGCCTTAACACCTGCTCAAGTTATTGATGTAGTAATTACTGATAGATTAACTTATAGAGCTATTGCAATTGTAGATGAATCACAACTATCATTAGCAATAGGTAAGGGTGGTTTAAATGTTAAATTAGCCAAAAAACTTTGTGACTGGAACATTGATGTAAAAACTCCTGCAGAATTCCAAGGAATGGATTTTGTAAATGTTGCAAAAGAAAGAGCTGAATCATTCTTTATTACTGGAGAAGAAGAAGCCTATGTTGATGAAAATCAACCAGAGGTTGCTTTAAATACAGGTATTGATGACGATGAAATTCAATTTGCTGAAATTGACTTAGATTCAAACATTGCTGCTAAACTTCAGTTCCATGATATATATACTATTGAAGAATTTGTTAATTTAAGTGATTCTGAGATAGAAGCCTTTGGGGATTTCTCTAAAGAGGAACTAGACGCAATCAACACAATAATATTACAATATGTTGACATTGTTGAGGAAACTGAAGAAGATGAATATGAATATAAGTGTCCAAATTGTGGCCACACGATAACAGTCGATATGAGTGAATGCCCTGAATGTGGTACCGGCTTAGCATTTGAAACTGTTGATGAAGAGGAATAGATTAGAAAAATATGAGTGAAAAAAAAGCAACTTTAATTAAGCACGTAAAAAGTTCAAATTCTGATGCAGAACCTACAACACCAGTAGAAGCTGTATCAACACAAGAAAATCAACCAAAAATTGAGAAGAAAAAAATTATTGTCAAAAAAAAGGTTGTAAGGGTAAAACCACAACCAAAAACAAGTTCAAAATCTACTACAAGTAGTACTGGTTCTGACATTAAGGCAACAGGCAAGGGCGATTCAGTTCCTCGTGCAAAAGAACATGAAGTAAAAAAACGTATAATAAAAAAAACCAATATTGGTAAAGGATCTTCTCCTTTACATACTGGTCCTGTAATTATAAAAAGTACAAACCTTCCTCCAGTACCTAACCAAGGTAAGACTGCTAAAGATCATGCAGAATGGCAAAGTAAAAATGCTGGAAAAGTTGTTCAACCAAGTACTAATAATGTAGCACCTCGTGTTGCAGGTACCGTTGGTGGTAAACCTGTACCAGGTTCTAGAAATTATAATAGTAGACCTAGAAGTAATTATCAAGGAAATAATCCCCAGGGTGCTGGCGGTTACAGACCTAATAATAACCCTCAAGGTGCTGGTGGTTACAGACCAAACAACCCTCAAGGTGCTGGCGGTTACAGACCTAATAACAACCCTCAAGGTGCTGGTGGTTACAGACCAAACAACCCTCAAGGTGCTGGTGGTTACCGACCAAATAACCCTCAAGGTGCCGGTGGTTACAGACCAAATAATAACCCTCCAGGTGCTGGCGGTTACAGACCAAATAATAACCCACCAGGTGCTGGTGGTTACAGACCTAATAACAACCCTCAAGGTGCTGGTGGTTACAGACCAAACAATAATCAAGGTGGTTTTAATAGACCAAACAACAACCAAGGCGGGTTTAATAGACCAGCTGGTGGCGGAGCAAGACCTCCTTTTAACAGAAATAATAATTCTAATAATGGTGGTGGTTTTAACCGTCCTAATTCTAATAATGGTGCTCCAGCTCCAAATGCTTTTGGTAATGACAAAACAAAGAAAAAAACATTTAGAAAGAAAAATAACACATATCAAAAACGTGATGCAACAATGGAAAAACAATTCCAAATGCAACGTAAGATTGAACAAGCAGCTGCAAAACTTGCAGCAGTTCCAAAATCAATTGATATTATGGAAGCAATTACAGTTGCTGATTTAGCAAAAAAAATGCATTTGAAGGCTACTGATATTATTGCAAAGTTATTGACTATGGGCATGATGGTTACGATTAACCAACAAGTTGACCATGAAACTGCAGAAATCATTGCTGGTGAATTTAACTGTAAAGTAAACCTTGTTTCACTTTATGATGAAACTTTGATTGAATCAGAAGACGATATTGCATCAGATATGGAAGAAAGAGCTCCAATTGTTACTATTATGGGTCACGTTGATCATGGTAAAACAAAATTATTGGATGCAATTAGATCTACAAATGTTGCTGATGGTGAATTTGGTGGTATTACTCAACACATTGGTGCTTATAAAGTAGCATTGAAAGATAGGGGTGATATTGTATTTTTAGATACACCAGGTCACGCTGCTTTTACTCTAATGAGATCTCGTGGTGCACAAATTACTGATATAGTTATATTAGTAGTAGCTGCAAATGACGGAGTAATGCCTCAAACTAGAGAAGCTATTGACCATGCAAAAGCTGCAAAAGTACCAATAATTGTAGCAATAAACAAATGTGATTTACCTGAATCAAATCCGGATAGAGTAATGCAACAATTATCTGACTTAGGTTTAATGCCAGAAGAATGGGGTGGTCAAACTTTATATTGCAAAATTTCTGCTTTAAAGAAAGAAGGTATTGAAGAATTATTAGATACTATTTTATTACAAAGTGAAATTTTAGAATTAAAAGCAAGCCCTCATTGTAGAGCTGAAGGTAAAATTATTGAATCAAGAATCGACCAAGGTCGTGGTACTGTAGCTTCAATTCTTATTGAAAAAGGTACATTAAGACAAGGTGATTATTATGTAGCAGGTATTTATTCTGGTAGAGTAAGAGCTATGTTTGATGATGATGGTAATAAGATTGCAGAAGCTGGACCATCAACTCCAGTTGAAATAATTGGTTTATCAAATATCCCTTCTGCAGGAGACCCTTTCCAAGTAACAGCTGATGAAAAGCAAGCTCGACAAGTTGGAGACAAACGTCAAGAACTAGAGAGAATGGGCGCTAATAAAAACGGTAATAAATTTACCCTTGAAACCTTGTTTGATAAAGTTCAAGAAGGTACTATTGAAAGCTTTAATGTTATAATTAAAGGTGATGTACAGGGTAGTGTTGAAGCATTACAAAATTCATTAGAGAATTTATCAACTAGTGAAATTAGACTAAATGTAATTAGATCAAGTGCAGGTGCTATTATTGAAAGTGATATTACCTTAGCTTCCGCTTCTTCTGCATTAGTAATTGGATTTAATGTAAGACCTACTCCAAGAGCTGCTGCTCTAGCAGAAGCAGAAAAGGTAGAAATTAGAAAATATAATATTATTTACGATGTAGTAGATGATGTTAGAGATGCTATGGAAGGAATGTTATCACCAATTATTAAAGAAAATGATATTGGTAGTGTTGAAGTTAGAGATATCTTCAAAGTTCCTAAAATTGGTGTTATTGCTGGTTGTTATGTACTTACTGGAAAAGTTAAGAGAAAGAGCCTTGTAAGAGTAATTAGAGATAGTGTTCAAGTAAGCAAAACCTTAATCAAGTTATCTTCACTTAAGAGATTTAAAG
>Ga0307992_1000779_pt1 | contig 19672 bp, 14 predicted proteins | sample EllFjometagen133_FD_203162 | JGI IMG/M metagenome (GOLD analysis project Ga0307992, IMG submission 203162) | Marine microbial communities from Ellis Fjord, Antarctic Ocean - #133 | ecosystem: Environmental > Aquatic > Marine > Unclassified | place: Southern Ocean | collected 2014-10-08
GCAAACCGTATGTAAATGGTGATGGCTTAGGACCGATTTAACGGTTCGGCATTGGGTGCCGCCGGGCAAGTTGATCTTCAGCCAGTCTGGTTTGCGTAGTTCCATCGTCTTTTTCAATTGTGTTATATTAACAATCGGAAAAATAAGGTTTTATTGGGGGGTTTCAAAAGAAAATGTGCAATACCTCTCACAAAGACACAAGGTAGGGGCGGACCCACGTGTCCGCACTATTTATTATTTTTGTATCTATTTCATTAATTTGGATTTTTAGGATTATTTAGAATATATGTTTTTGTTCTTTCAATTTCATGTTCTCGTAAAATTCTGTCAATAAATGATCTTTCCCATAATTTTTTATTAAATTTTGGCCATTTTTCTTTTTTTACCCTTTTTATATAATCATTGCTTGTCATTGTCTTGAACCATTGTATGATTTGGGATAAAGAAGGTCGGACACATGGGGCCGACCCTACGTTTGCACAGATTTCTATTATGCAATGGAAATGATTAGGCATTACAATATGTTCATGGCATTTGATCCCGGGAAATTTGATTTCTAATTTTTTATACCATTTATTTATCATTTTCCCCGCATTATTCAATATCAAATTATTTTCTTCTATTTCCCCAAATAAATATAAACGATCTTGGACGACTATCGTTACAAAATACCATCCCTTCTTCGAATAATCATATTCCTTTAATCTGATGATTTTACGCTGCCTCATAAATGAATTTAAGCTATCTATCCGACGATTGAAAATACTTGGCGGGAATAGGTGATCTGCATCACAGATAAAAGCTTGTGAACTTTGTTATTTATCTATAAATTTTTGTCTTATTGAACTTAATTGTAGACGGGGAAAATACATGGCCAATCATTACACTGATGATTTCAAAAAACAAATTTGGGCAGCTGCCGATAAACTGCGTGGCAACATGGATGCCAGCGAATATAAGCACGTGGTGCTCGGACTGATTTTTTTGAAATATATTTCAGATAAATTTGAAGATCGTTACAAAGAATTGCTCGCCGAAGGCGAAGGTTTTGAGGAAGATAAGGACGAGTACACGATGAAGGGTATTTTTTACGTCCCTCCTGTAGCTCGTTGGTCCTATTTACAAGATCATGCTCTGTCTCCGGAGATCGGAATGATCGTGGATGATGCTATGGTCGCTATCGAGGCGAAAAACGCTAAACTCAAAGGCGTTTTGCCCAAGAATTATGCCCGTCCCGAATTGGAAAAACGGCGTTTGGGCGAGGTGATCAATCTTTTCTCGAATCTCAAAATGCACGGCAAGGAAGAACAGGACATGCTGGGGCGCGTATACGAATACTGCCTTACCATGTTCGCCGATCAGGAAGGGCGTCGCGGGGGTGAATTCTATACACCCGCTTGTGTGGTACAAACTCTAGTTGAAGTAATCAAACCTTACAAAGGACGTGTTTACGATCCAGCTTGCGGAAGCGGCGGCATGTTTGTGCAATCGGCAAAATTTATTGAAGCTCACAGTGGTGATCTGAAAAATATTTCGGTTTACGGACAAGAAAGCAATCCCACCACTTGGAAAATGTGCATGATGAACCTGGCCATTCGGGGGATTGAAGTGGATTTGGGACAATACAACGCTGATACCTTTACCAACGACCAGCATAAACAACTCAAAGCCGATTTTGTCTTGGCGAATCCGCCCTTTAATATGGACTGGCCGGTCGAGCGCGTAAAAGACGACCCGCGCTGGAAATATGGCACGCCTCCCGGTGCCAACGCCAACTACGCTTGGATGCAGCACATGATCCATCATTTGGCGCCCAATGGTAAACTCGGACTTGTTCTCGCCAACGGTTCTTTGGCATCCCAATCAGGTGGTGAAGGAATTATTCGAAAGAATATACTCGAAGCCGATCTGGTAGAATGCATTATTTCTATGCCTGGACAACTTTTTTACACTACACCAATTCCAGTCTGTCTTTGGTTTATCAATCGTAATAAAAAACGCAAAGGACAGACTCTCTTTATTGATGCCCGTAATATGGGTGAACTGGTCACGCGCAAATTGCGCGAACTGAATGAAAATGATATTCGGAAAATTGCCGGGACCGTAGAAGCTTGGCAAAATGATGAGGGTTATGAAGATATTGCAGGCTTTTGCAAAGTCGCCGATTTGGAAAAAATAAAAGCCAACGACTACATTCTTACACCCGGTCGTTATGTGGGATTGGCTCCCGAAGAAGAGGACCTGGAACCCTTTAACGATAAAATGAAACGCCTAAGTTCTGAATTAGGCGAGTTATTTGAGGAAGGCGATAATTTGCAGGATGAAGTGAAGAAGCAGTTAGAATCTATTGGATGGAAGATTGATAATCGACAATTGACAGAGGACAATTGACAATGAAAACACACATCTTCTTCGATACAAACATATTAGAAATTCCTAAAAGTAAAGATTTTTCACAATTTAAATTTTCCGGGGAATTTCAAAAAGTAATTGATTTTATTGATGAATATAATCTTTGCGATAAGATAAATATTATAGTACCCAAAATTGTTTTAGAAGAACTTTTAAAACACTATAAAGAAGACTTTAAAGAAAAATACGATAAAGTTAAAAACGAGATTATTGAGATTGATAAATGTTTTGGCTCTGTTTTAAATCAACCACTAGAATTCTTACCTAAATATAATAAAAGCGAATATTATAAATTCATTAAGAAATCTTTGAAAGAGTATACTGAAAATCTAATAATTCCACCCTACCCAAAAGACATTAGTTCAATTATTGAAAGAGCAATAGATATTAGAAAACCATTTGTTTCAAGGAAAATTAATGGAAAAGATCATAAAGATGGTGGGTTTAAAGATGTTGTAATCTGGGAAACGATTTTAAAATATAATTTTGAAAGCGAAGATGTAATAGTTTTATTCTCAAAGGACTCAGATTTTGAAGAAGCGATATTAAAGAAAGAAATCAAAAATACATTTAGAGTTATAAGTAATTTTTCAACATTAAAAGAATTTATTATAGATGTTCATGAGATCAGTGATCCTTACTACAAAATATTAAAGCTTGCTAAATCTGATTATTTTGTTAAAGATCTTGTGAAAAAAATTAAAAACCAATTAAAACATCAATTAGAAGAAGATAATATTTCTTTAAAAGAAATTAATATTGATAAAAATAAAATTAAAGTTTTATACGCAACATATGATGATGCATATGATATGATAGAATGGGATTATGGGAAGGGATATTATGATATGCATTTTTATGATAAACATGGTGATGAATTAACTGAGGAATATTTAAAGGCAACAATTCCGGTTGAATTTATTTACGAAGAACGCGATTCTGGAACTCATTTTAAAAGTTATAATTGTATTGATTGTATTTCTGATCTTGTTGAAATAAGATCATATGGTTATCCTGCATACATACTTGATAAAAACCGAGAAATAATCGATTATGATAAATAGAGAATATGTAAAATTAGCCGATGTGTCAAAATATATTAATCAAAGCATTAATGTAAATTATGCTACTTTGGATAATTATATATCTACAGTAAATATGCTTCCCGAGAAACAAGGAATTACAAAAATAAGTGACTTGCCAAAGCTTGATATGGTAAATTCATATTTAGAGAAGGATATTCTTGTTTCAAACATTAGGCCATATTTTAAGAAAATTTGGTATGCAAAATCGTATGGGACAAATTCTAATGATGTTCTTGTTATAAGGGCAGACAAGTCAATAATCTATAATAAATATCTTTACTATTGTTTGTTTGAAGATAAATATTTTGATTTTATGATGAAAAGTTCCAAGGGTACTAAAATGCCTAGAGGTGATAAAGATGCTATCATGAATTATGAAATTCCTTTTCCTCCTCTTCCCACTCAACGCCGTATCGCGGACATTCTCTCCGCCCTCGACGATAAAATCGAAAACAACCTAAAAACAAGCGAAAAACTCGAGCAGATCGCGCAGTCCATCTTTAAGCGCTGGTTTGTGGATTTCGATTTCCCCGATGCGCAGGGACAGCCGTATAAGTCCAGTGGTGGTAAAATGGTTGAGAGTGAATTGGGATTGATACCGGAGGGGTGGAAAGTTTGTTCAATAAAAGAATTTTGTGTGAAAATTCAGAACGGTGGCACTCCTAAACGAAATAATGAGAAATACTGGAATTCATTAGATGTTCCGTGGTTGACATCAGGTGAAGTTAGAAAAAATATTATTAATGGCACATCATCACATATCTCAAGAAGTGGTTTCGAAAACAGTTCTGCCAAATGGTTACCTTCATTTGCAACAGTTGTTGCATTGTATGGTGCAACAGCCGGACAAGTAGCTTTATTATCAATTAAAACAACAACAAACCAAGCAGTTTGTGGCTTAATTCCAAAAAATAATTATACGTTTTTTAATTACTTGGCTCTACAATATTCTACAAAACAATTGTTTAATAAAGCTATTGGCTCTGCTCAACAAAATATTAGTAAGAGTATTGTTGAAGAATTAATTTTTATTTCACCCGACTCAGAATTATTAAGCAAATTTGATATGGTAGTTACTCCTATATTTTATAAAATAATTTCAATGAAAAATGAAAATGATAAATTACAACAAACCCGCGACGTCCTGCTCCCCAAATTGATGAGCGGGGAACTGGAGGTGTAGGGATATGTTAAAGCATAAACAACTTAGTAGTCCTTTTCAATCTGGTGGCGGTGGATACCGTTTCGAATCTAGGGTACAATCTTCATATGTCGTGTTAATGCTAACAGGGGGATACTCTCCGTGTTTACCAAGTTTTAAAATTTCAAAGATAAAATTACAAGGTAAAATTGAAGGATATGAAACTGATGACATGATTGTTCATTTACGAAATGACAATATAGAGAGAGACGTTAAATTAATTATTCAAATTAAGTCTACAGTTAAATTTACTCAGAAAGATTCAGTATTTAGTGAAGTTATTAACGCGGCATGGAAAGATTTTAATAATCAAAAACTTTTCAATAAAGTATATGATAAAATTGCACTTGTTACCGGACCTTTAAGCAATGCTGACACAAAAAATGTTTTATGGATACTAAATCAAGCTAGACAAAGGAGCACATACGAAGAGTTTATCAGGTATATTGAAACACCAAAGTTTAGTCCTTCAAAAGCAAATGAAAAGCTTAAAGCATTTAAATTTCAATTAAAAAAGGCAAATAATGATACTGATATTGATGATGAAGAATTGTTTGGATTTTTAAAGAATTTTTATGTTTTTGATTATGACTTGAGTGAAGAGTATGGTATTGTTCTCTCTTTAATAGAATCACATATATCTCAGTACAATTTAAATTCGCATGAAACATGGACCAAAATTTTAGAAATGGTGCAGGATAGAAATCAACATTCAGGTGAAATTTCGAAAGATAATCTCCCAGCTTGTATTGTCGATGATTTTAATAAAAAAAAGTTTAGCCAGAATATATCTGCGGGTGATACTAAAATATTGAAAGAAAATTGGAGATTACATCCACATGCAAATGACTTATTATATGCAAATTTAATAGGAGCATGGAATGAAAAAAATGATGAAGATATACAAATAATAGAAAAAATTACTAAAAAAGAATATGGTGAATGGATTAAAAATATTAGGGAGATATTTCAACTTGATAATTCTCCCTTAAATTTCCAAAATAACATATGGAAAATAAACAATAGGAAAGAATTATGGAAGGATTTAGGGACAAGATTGTTTGATGATATTCTTGATGATTATTGCGAGTGTGTTAAAACTGTATTAAAAGAAAAAAACCCTGCCTTGGATTTAGACAAAGATAAAAGATATGCAGCTAGTCTTTATGGAAAAGAGCTTAAATATTCTCAACAAATTAGACGTGGATTTGCTGAAGGATTGGCAATTTTGGCCAACAATGATAATGATTTTATAAATTGTACACTCTATTATAATACCGGTATAGCAAACAAGGTTGTTCAATATATTTTTGATGATAATTGGAAAATATGGGCAAGTCTTGATAGGCTACTACCAACTTTGGCAGAAGCTGCACCTAATGAATATATTAGTATAATTGAAAAATGTGATGATAGTGTTTTCGTTGACTTATTTGATCAAGAATCTGGTGGGATAACGGGCAGAACATATATATCTGGATTATTATGGTCACTAGAATCGTTAGCATGGGATAATGACTATTTCCTTAGGTCAAGTATTTTACTTGGTAAGTTATCAACGATTGACACAGGAGGGAACTATAATAATCGACCCGTAAACTCTTTGATAAGCATACTATTGCCTTGGTTGCCTCAGACCTTAGCAAGCATTCCCAAAAGGAAAATATTAGTAAATAGAATTTGTAGTGATTTCCCAAAAATTGGATGGAAGCTAATTTTAAGTTTACTTAATAATGCGCGTAGTTTTACTAGCGGAACTCATCAACCTCAATGGAGAGATATTATACCACTAGGCTGGAAACCAGAAGATGTAAACCGATTAGATTATATTAACCAAAGTCAGTTTTATTATTATTTAGCAATAGAAATTGCAAAAGATGAAATCGTTAAATTAGCTTCTTTAGTGGATCTTATTGAAAGATTTTCCAATCCATATAGAGATAAATTGTTTAATATTCTTAAATCAGATTCAATCTTATTAAAACCCGAAAATGAAAGATTTGAATTATGGCTTAAGCTAAAGATGATATTAATACGTCAAAAACGCTGGTCTTTTAAGGAGTCATATTTAGGTGAAGATGGATTGAATAAATTATCAGAAATTGTTGAAATAACTGCACCTAAACAGCTTCAATTAAAATATCAAATACTTTTTGATTATTCTGAATATGATCTTTTTGAAAATGAAAATAAAGAAGAAATTGAAGAAAATAGAATAAAAGAAGAGCGCGAAAATGCTATTTCTCAAATAATAGAAGATGCCGGACTTAGCTCAATTATTGAATTTATTAAAAAAGTAAAATTTCCTTATTATGTAGGAGATACTCTAGCTAATATCAGAAAACCTCAATATGATACCTATTTATTACCAAAATACTTAGATAATGATGATAACCAAATCAACGAGTTTATGCGTGGATATATCTGGAAATCAAGATCAATATTAGATTGGAATTGGATAGATCAAATTGATATGTCAAAATGGTCTGAAAATGAAAGATGTAAATTTCTTTTATACTTACCTCCACAAAATGAAACATGGTTGATGGTTGAGAAATGGTTAGAGAATGAAGCTCTATACTGGACGAGAGTAAGAGCAGTATTAATCGATACTTTAGATGGAAAATTTAAATATGCAATTGATAAATTGATCAAATACGATAGACCTCATTCTTCAATTAGTTTATTATATAAATCTATACGAAAAAATCCAGATAAATATTTTGATGAATGTATAATCGCTTTAAAAAAAGGTATATCAACTTTAGAAAAGCACACTAATCCTGACACGCATTCAATAGTAAGATTAATAATGATTTTAGAAAAAAAGAAAGATATTAATGACAATGATTTAATGGAAATTGAATGGGGTTATCTTGACCTTCTAGTCCATTATCCTAATATATATCCTAGTTATATAATGCATAAAATCGCCAGCGACAGTGAGTTTTTCTGTCAATTAATTAAAACCGTTTATAAATCAACAAAAGAAAAGAATGACAAAGAAAACCCCAAAATATCTGAAAGTATTGTTGAAAATGCATACTCCTTACTATTCCATTGGCAAACGCCACCAGGGATGCAAATAAAGGGAGTATTTGATGATAATATTTTTACTACTTGGTTAGATAAAGTAATAACTAATTGTACTAATTCCGGACATCTTGATATTGCTTTAGATCACATAGGTAAGGTATTAACTTTTTCCCCAAAAGATAAAAGTGGTTTATGGATTAATAAAACAATCGCAGAAGCCTTAAATAAATGCGATGTAAGTATAATGAGAAAAGGGTTTCAAACTGGTTTATATAACTCACGAGGTGTAGTACAAGAAAGTATAAATGGTTTAGGTAATGCTGATAAAGAACTTGCAGAAGAATATAGAAAAAAAGCCGAAGATCTTGACGTAGAAGGTTTTGATAAACTTTCACAAACAATAAGACAATTAGCTGATCAATACGATCACGAAGCGGTTCGATGGCCACATTTACTTGATGATTTACATTAGCAAAAAGAAAGTGTTATTCGAAAAATACATATAAATAATTTTTGAAAAATTATGCAATACAAATTCACAGAAACATCCTATGAAAACGCCCTGATCGAGCTCTTTGTTGAGCGTTTGGATTCTATTTTGTGTTTTATTCCAAAATATCGTACATTTCCCCAATTGCTTTTAAGTAAAACGGGGGAAACAGAATGACGGAAAAAGACTTATTGCAGCAAATTGCATTGGGTGAAGACAGCAGTCGGCAGTTTAAGAAGAATTTTACCAGTCCGGACAGTTTAGCCGCAGAAATGGCAGCCTTTGCCAATTCGCAAGGCGGGACCATCTATATTGGTGTTGCTGATGATCACAGTATTGAGGGACTTGAACCCCCGGATATCCGTCGCTTAAATCAAATGATCTCGAATGTTTCCAGTCACAATATCCGAAGTTCTCTTACCATTAAAACAGAAAATGTTCAAGCACCCAATGGGAAATTGGTCATAGTATTGAGCGTCCCCGAAGGTTTAAGTAAACCCTATTTTGATAAAAATGGTTTAGTCTGGATTAAAAAGGGATCAGATAAACGTAAGCTTACGAATAAAGAAGAAATGCTTCGTTTATTTCAGTCAAGTGGAGAGTTTTGTGGAGATGAAGAAGAATCAAAAGCAGGTATTGATAAAATTGACAAACTGCGTTTTCGCGATTATTTAAAAGAAAAGTATCATCAGGATTATCCAGATAGATATGATGAGCTTCTGCAAATATTACAAAACATTAATTTGGCTACAGACAATGGTCGCCTAAACAAGGCAGGTGTCTTACTTTTTGCTGAGCATCCTGAAGTCATTTATCCTCAATTTGTGATCAAAGCTATTCGTTTTCCGGGTAATGATATTCATGCCACCGATTTTATTGATGATGAAAATATTAATGGTACTTTGTCTGCTATGTATGAAAAGGCACTGTCTTTCATTAAACGAAATTTGCGAAATGTTCAGGCGGGACAAGGAGTCAATGCGCCCGGTAAGCTCGAAATACCCGAGGGAGTTTTTGAAGAACTCTTAGTCAATGCTTTAACTCACCGCGATTATTTTATATCAGCACCGATCCGGATCTTTATTTTTGATAAGAGAATTGAAATTATTTCTCCGGGTGATCTGCCCAATCATTTAACGGTTGATCAGATCAAAAAAGGACAATCGAATGTTAGAAATAATATCATTGCTTCCTTTGTATCAAATGGTCTGTTGCCGTATCGTGGTATCGGTTCCGGCGTAAAGCGCGCCATTCATTTATGGTCAAAAATTGATTTTGAAAATGATAGGGATGGTCTTCAATTTAAGGCAATCATAAAGAGAGAAGGATTGATAACGACCCTAAAAATTGTTGACAATATTGGCACAAAAAGTTCGGTGAAAACTTCGGTGAAAACTGAGGATAAAATTCTTGATTTGATGAACGATAATCCAGAAATAACAATGGCGGAGATTTCAGAAGCTGTTGGTGTGTCCGAAAGTGCTGTTGAAAAACAAATTGTTAAGCTTAGGAATATCAATAAGATAGAAAGAATTGGTTCGAGAAAAAACGGATACTGGAAAGTGTTAGAAAAGAAATAATTATTATCGAATAAACTGAGGAATAAACTGAGGAATAAACTGGGGAATAAAACGATAAAAGTTCGTTAAAAAGTTCGGTGTAAAAACAAAATACAGATAAAATATATGCACTACAAATTCACAGAAACATCTTACGAAAACGCCATTATCGAGCTCTTTGTTGAAGAGTTGGGCTACGATTACCTGCCCGGTCCGGAGATCACGCGCGATTACCGAAAGGTCGTGCTGGTGGATGTGTTACGCACGCAATTAAGGCGCATTAACCCCCACGCTCCCAAAGCGGCTATAACTGAAGCTGTTCGTAAAGTCCTTCTGGCGGAGTCGCCGAATCTGATCGAGAATAATAAGACCTTTCACGATTATCTTACTGCGGGTGTGGAAGTGGATTATTATGAAAACGGGCCTAAAAGCACGCACTTGTGGCTAGTGGATTATGAGCATGTTAATCGAAATGAATTTGTCATTTGCAATCAATATACCGTCGTAGATATTGCAGAAAAGCGCCCGGATATCATTATTTTTATTAATGGACTTCCGCTGGTCGTCATGGAATTGAAAAGCTGTTCTCGCGAACAGGCCGATACCTCCTCGGCTTTTAAACAGATCCGGAATTACAGGCAAGCGATTCCCTCGTTGTTTACCTACAATGCTTTTTGTGTGATCTCGGATATGGCGGAAACCAAAGCGGGCACAATCACGGCAGATGAAGATCGTTTTATGCGTTGGAAGTCGGTGGATGGCTCTAAAGAAGAACAACGGACCATCGATTTTGAGACTCTATTTCGGGGTATGTTCGATAAAGCACGTTTACTCAATTTATTAAAGAATTTTATTCTGTTTCTTGGCGATAAAGATGAAGAACCGGTGAAGATCCTTTCGGCTTATCATCAGTTCTATGCAGTAAATAAAGCCCTGGGTACTACATTGGCCGCCGTTAGTTCAAATGGTAAAGCCGGTGTTTTCTGGCATACTCAGGGCTCAGGTAAATCACTGTCCATGGTTTTCTATGCTGCCATGCTGGCACAACCGCTGTCTAATCCGACCTTGGTTGTCCTTACCGATCGCAATGATTTGGATGAACAATTGTTTACGACTTTTTCCAAAGCGAGCGATCATTTGCGTCAAACTCCGGTTCAAGCAAAGAGTCGGGTGCATTTAAAAGAACTTCTCGATGGACGAGAAGCGGGCGGGATTATTTTTACCACTATGCAGAAATTTGAAGAAGGCACGGAATTACTATCCGACCGACGCAATATTATCATGATCGCCGATGAAGCCCACCGTTCACAGTATGGACTGCATGCAAAAGTGGATCGCGAGAGCGGTCGACTGAGCTACGGCATGGCTAAAAATGTCCGAGATGCGCTACCCAACGCCTCGTTTATCGGCTTTACGGGTACACCCATCGATTCCACGGATCGCTCCACACTGGAGATATTTGGGGATTATATCGATATCTACGACATGACCCAGGCCGTCGAAGACGAGTCAACCCGACCGATCTTTTATGAAAGTCGGGTCATGCAATTGAAATTGCAGCATCACATTCTCAAAAAAATTGATAAAGAATACGAAAATATGGCACTCCAAGCCGAGCCGCATCATATTATCCGTTCTCAGCGCGAGTTGGGCAAGATGGAAGCCATTCTTGGAGCGCCCGAGACCATCACAGAGCTATGTAAAGATATCCTTAAACATTATGATGACCGCAAACATATTCTCGCCGGGAAGGCTATGGTCGTGGCTTATTCACGTCCCATTGGCATGAAGATATACAAGCAACTGCTCGAAATACATCCGGACTGGCAGGACAAGCTGGCCATTGTTATGTCCAAAGACAATCGTGATGACGAAGAATGGTTTAACATCATTCCCGATAAAAAAGAGCGCGATGAACTCTCAACAACATTCAAAGATCCCAACAGTCCGCTCAAAATTTGTATTGTCGTCGACATGTGGCTCACCGGTTTCGATATTCCCTGTCTGAACACCATGTACATTTACAAACCCATGCAGGGACACACGCTTATGCAGGCCATTGCCCGGGTAAACCGGGTATACAAAGACAAAGAAGGCGGCTTGATCGTGGATTATGTCGGCATAGCCGGAGCGCTTAAACAAGCCATGAAAGATTATACCGATCGCGATAAAGAGCATATCGATAACAATGATATCGGTGAAAGCGCCTTACCGAAATTCAGGGAAAAACTTGAAATTTGTTCTGATTTGATGCATGGATGTGATTTTACCGCCTTTTATGGCGAGAGCGATCTGGCGCGTGCCCGTTGTATTGCCAACGGCATTGATTTTATTTTGCCCGATGAAGATAAAAAGAAGATCTATCTCAGAGAAGCCACAGCACTCAAACAAGCCGAGACACTCTGTCGCTCCTTACTGACCGATAAAGAACGGATTACCTCCGCATTCTTCGATGCAGTTAGAGCGGGCGTGTCTAAAGTCACAGGATTGGGCAAACTTTCCATCCATGATATAAACGATCGCATCAACGAACTGCTCAAAGCCAGTATCAAAAGCGAAGGCGTGATCAATGTCTTTGAGAATTTACCCGAATTCTCCATCTTTGATCCCGAATACCTTGAAAAGATCCGCAAAATGGATCAGAAGAACCTTGCTGCCGAGATGTTACAAAAACTCTTAGCCGATGAAATTAAAGTTTACCAACGGACGAATCTGGTCAAATCTCAGCTTTTCTCCGAAAAAATGGAAGAGCTCATGCGGCAATATCGGAACAGTCTGATCACAAATGCCGAAGTCATCGAAGAACTTATGAAAATGGCAGGGGAGATTCGGGAAGCTCACGAAGAAGGCAATGAATTGGGACTGACAGCCGAAGAAGTCGCCTTTTACGACGCCATAACCAAACCCGAGAACATCAAAGACTTCTACAGCAACGACAAACTCAAAGAAATGACACATGAACTGACCGAAGCATTGCGTAAAAGCCGTACCATCGATTGGCAGCTCAAAGATAGCGCTCGGGCATCTATGCGTTCCAAGATCAAACGTTTATTAAGAAGATACAAATATCCACCCGAGGGTGAGAAAAAAGCCCTCGAATACGTCATCCGCCAAGCCGAACTCATGAGCGATAATATGAGTGAATATGATATGGAACGACCGGTGAGGATGGTGACTTAATTCATTATTTTGAAAGGATTATGAAATGAAGACAGACTACGAAATAAAAAGTATTAAGGATGCAATAAGAATAATTGAAGAATTAAATTGTGATAATGTGTTTCTTGGAAAGATAGATAAGAGTTCTTTTCCTTATGGTATTTTTTATAGGGGACAATCAAATAGTGAATACTCGTTAACTCCTAGCGTTTTTAGGAATATTAATTTACAAGGTTCATCCGAATATCATAGCTATGCGCTTTCTGAACAAGAGATTTTTAGGAACGCACAAAGAAAATTTAGATATTCAGCAAGAGAATCAGATAGACAGTTGTATGAATTATTTGACTGGCTGTGCGTGTTGCAACACTATGATATTCCTACTAGATTATTAGATTGGACAGAAAACATTGCAGTAGCATTATATTTTGCAGTGTCGACTGATAATACAGGAAGACATTGTGATAAAGATGCAAAATTACTTATCTTAAATGCAAGATCCTTAAATTCTATTTCAGGACACGAAAAATCTAGAAATAATTTAAATACTACTGATTCTTTTGGAGTAAAGCTTAGAACTACAATGATAATTTCTAATACAAGAGAATCATGGCGTAAATTATGGGTAAAAGATTATGACGATATCAGGTGGAGAGATGAGCAAGGGGGACCATTAGACGAAAGTGATTTTGCTACTCCTATTGCAGTACTTCCTAATTATTTAAATCAACGGATGTTTTTGCAGTCCTGTCTTTTTACACTTCATGGAGGGAAACTACATAATGGATTGTTAGACAAAAAAATAGATAAATCTTCTTTACCTTTGCCAATATCATTAGAAAAGATTAATTCTGAACAAATAAAAATGGGGAAACCTCCAATTATTATTGAAGCAATAATTCCTTCAATTTATAAAGAAAAAATTGCAAGAGAATTATCATATCTTGGAATACATCCTGGGACGATTCGACCTGAACTGGAATATCAAGCAAGCTATTTTAAAAGAAAGCTAATGACATGAATAATATAATAAATGATATAAAAATAGAGATAATATGTTCAGATAAGGTGCCTGAAGAGTATCTTACTGAAATGTTTGAAATTGAAAAAAACGAATTTATAAATAAGTATAAAATGTGTCCAAAGAATAAAGATGAATTTATAAAAAGATACAGTGAAAAAAAATTGACCATTATATTATTAAAATACAATAAAAATATTATTGGGTATAGAGTATTTGAAAGAATTAATAATGAACAAATTCAATCAATGATAATGATTATCCATAAAAAATATAGAGGCTTTGGTTTGGCAAATATACTTTGTGCTTTGAGTGTAGAGTATTTTAAATGTCTTGATTATAAATATATTGGCAGTTGGACACATTGGGAAATTACTGCTTCAAAAATAATGTCAAAATATGCTCCATATATATGTGTAGATAGGGAATTATCTGATATAGAGATAGAATTACAAAAAGAATTGTTTAAATATAGAGGGCGGGAACGCCAAGATATTTTTACAAGAAAATATCCTGAATTCTATAAAATGGTTGATCAAAAACAAAATGGAGATGCATTTTTTTGGGTGCATAAACTATCATGAATTATTTACCAGTTTATAATAACATTATTGATACACTAAAAATATATAAGGAATCTATATATTCGGCACTATTTATTGGCAGTAATTACAAAATATCAAAAAGCAAAAAATGTGTAGAATCAGATATTGATGTTTTAATTTTATTAAATAATATGGATGTATATGATCAAATGGTAAATAGTATTAAGACCAAAATGCTATGCTGTGATATCGAAGTTGTAAATTTTTGGGGTGTAATTTCACAAAATATGTTTTCAAAAGAAATTATTCATTTATTAATTGATCCAATTTGGCATTTTGAATTTAAACAACCGATTTTTCGAAAAACATTAGAACAATACCCAGTCATTATCGGAGAAAAATGTGATAAATACATACCTTCGAATATGTCTCTAATAGAATTCATTGATAATGCTCCATTAAGGATGATTAAAAAAATACAATCCGATGATTGGGATATCCTTGATTGGGTATACGAAAATAACGAGTGGCTTTTAAAAGCTAGAAAAAATACATATAGTAATAATGAAAGTAATTACAAATATGCATGCAAGCACTCTGTCTTTAATACTATTTCATTTCTAAACTATAGTTTAGATAGAGCTGAATATCCAAGAGTGTTAAATACATGGAGAGAAATAGGAGGACCTAAAAAAGAATTTGTTTATAAAATTCTATACGGTAAAGAACCTATTGGAAAGGAAGAATCCATAGATTTTATACAACATATTATAGATTGGCTTATCTTGAAATAATAAAGTGATTATATATATAATTAAACTCCTGAGTACGACAAAGGCTCCAAAATTCTTGGGTCCTTTTTTTATTTGTGTGCTTCATGCGAAATTACTTTAATCTATTACTTTTATCTAACACCCCATCAATTCTAACAAACATAGACGCTTTATCGCTTAACTCCTCCATCATCCATTATTACTCTGCAATTAATCCCTTGCTTTCCGCCCAATTATCCCCCAAATTTACCTGTAATCAATAAATAAGTTGGTGTATATGCCAATGCATCAGCCCTCCAAAACGCTAAACGATAAATTTGATATGGAACAAATATGATTATGTTCGTTAAACTCCAATAAAAAGGAGTTCAAAGATGAAAAGAAGAAGTTTTACGACTTACAATTCTATTTCACCCTAAAAATATCCTTTTTCAAATTCCCATAGCTGTCAAAAGCGAATTTGTTTGAAAAGGTAATCGATAGCAGCACATTTAATATCCCTGATGAAAAAATGGTGATCATGAGCATGATCTGATATTTAACAGCTACATTTGGATTACTGCCTCCTAATATCTGGCCGGTCATCATCCCGGGTAGGGAAATAAGACCCATTATAGCAGTATTTGCTATCACGGGATTAAAAGATTTCTTGAGTGCATCACGCATAAAAGGTAGTAAACTCTCTCTGCGATTTGCTCCATTGGCCAAATGCCATCTATAGAGATTCTGTTCATCATCAATTCGGTTATAAAAGGAATTCAATGAAATGATTACATTTCTAATTGTATTTCCCAGCAACATTCCGGTTATGGGGATGAGGTATCGGGCCTCAAAAATATTATCTAGTTTTATTACAATGCCAAGGAAATAGGCATCAATGACTAGAATACTGATTAAACTGGAAACAAGCACCGGCAATAGAAAAATCTTAAACTTCAAACCCGAACGGCGTATGATGGTGTACACGGCGAGTACGGACATTGCAAGCACCCAGACGATATTGAGCAGGGTATTGTTCAGTTTAAAAATATATTCCAGGTATAAACCCACTAAGAGTAATTGGACTGTCATGCGCAGTGTTGCTATGATAGTATCTTTAACTAATCCGGTTTTGTAATACCATAGGATCAGGATAGGGATGAGCATGAGTGCGTAACCCATGAACAATCTGAAATAATTAATATCCATTACATTTTGCATTATTTTTCCTCCCCAAGGTGAAGGACGGTGTCTGAACGGCTCATCCAGTAATCATCATGAGTTACGGCAATAATGCTTGTATTTTTGAGTCCAAGAATATAGTCAGTGACGCGTTTTTTTATCCGTTTGTCCAAAGCAGAGCTGGGTTCATCTAATAACATAATCGGTTTTTTCTGTAGAACGCAGGAGGCAAGAATGATGCGCTGTTTTTGTCCACCTGATATTTCCTTGACCTTTTTATTAAGAAGATTTTCATTTAGGGAGAAAGCATCAAATATCTCTGTGAGTTGCTCTTTGTTGGGATGATGAACTTTATTAAGTGCAAAGCTAAAAGGAGTATACAATAATTCTTTTACGCTCATCATATTTAAGGCTGTTTCCTGCGGTAACCATGCAAACTTTTTCCTGATTTCGCAGATATTTTTTGCATTCAACTCGATACCATCGATGTTAACTTCACCGGAAAAATCAGGAATAAATCCCGAGAGTAAATTCAAGAAAGTAGATTTACCTTTTCCTGATTCACCGGTAATGGCAAGTTTTTCGCCTTGACCGATAGAAAGAGAGAAATCTTTGAAGACTTGTTCGTCCTTAAAACTGATATTGAGGTTTTGTATGTGTATCATAGAATTCCAAATTGTTGATTACTGAAAGGTAAGGAAATTGGGTAAAGGATAGAAGCCCGATTTAATATTGTCATGACGGCAACATTAACAAACATAATAAGCAACTCTCCCAAACGATAAACTATAAACGATGAACGATAAATGATGAATGATGAACGCCTGCCGGCCGTAGCCTTGGCGAAGGCTGGATGAACGATAATTTGGGCGCTGAGCACTGAGCGCTGAGAAGATGAGATAATAAATTCTCATCAAATTGACTCATCAACAAATAATTGTGTCGTCGCGTGGTGCTTATATAACGATGAACAATGAACGCGTAAGACTATCCACAGATTTCGCTGATTTCCGCAGATTCAATTCTTAAGGGTCTTAATCTGTGATTATCTGTGTGATCTGTGGATGTTTTTTGATTTTTTCTTACAATTGTCAATTGTCCATTTTTAATTATCAATTGATTAGGCGTCGGAGCGAGGCGCTTTTGAATATTTTGCCTGTAATAAATAATTCATCATCCATAATCCATCATCCATAATCCATCATTTCCCATCCCATCACTTATTCGGCAATATAATAAGTTTTGTAAATTAATAAATATCTTGGAACTCTTAAGTTTATTCCCCAAATTTATCTGTAATCAATAATTAAGTCGGTGAATATGCCAATGCATGAAGTCTTTGGTTTTTATGATCAATAAAAAGAGGTGAGCTATGAAAAGGATGTTGAGCTTTTTTCTTGTACTTATTCTGGTTTTGTTTGGCTGTACGGATACGGCGAATAAGAAAATGCCGGCGGTTGGACCTGAAAGCACGGTGAATGTTGCAGCGCACTATTTGGACAATATTTTTATGAATACGCTGAGTTCACTTGAGATCGTTGCGGCGACTCCGGAGGCTAAGAGTGGCAATTGGGAAGGGATCAAACCCTATTTGCAGGAACTGGCCAAGGATCTGCCGGGCGTCTATTTCTTTGTTTTGCCCGATGGAAATTATTATACGATCACCAAGGATTTTACAAATATCAATTTGAGCAATCGTCTGTATTTTGAACCTCTGTTCAACGGTGAGCCTATCATCGGGTTTCCTTTGTACAGTCGCTCGTCGGGTAAACGGAGCGGTTTAATGGCAGCTCCCATTGTGGTTGACAATAAAGTCATTGGCGCTTTGGGGGCGTCTGTTTTCCTCAATGAACTTCATATGGAAGTGAACAAAGATTTCGACCTGCCTTCCAATTATATTTGGTATGTTTTGGACTCCAAAGGGAATACCATGCTGCAAAATGAAAGTGATTTCATTTTTATGAATGCCATGAAGGAGGGATCTCAGTCTCTGCAAGATGCACTCAAAATTGCTTTAAATAAAGATAGCGGCATGATGAAATACGAAATGGGCGGAAAAAAGATGGCTCATTATAAAAAATTACCGAATTTGGATTGGTGGCTGATGATAGCGAAAATAGAAAGCAAGGTCGTTGAGGATCCACTGCATTTGACACTTTCGCTGGATCGATTTGTACCCGAGCTGAAAGAAAGTTTGCATAAGATTGATGCATCTCTGGCTGAGACCATCAAAGAGGTTGATCCCGATCTAACAAGTGAAAAGGAGATCAGGAAGCTTCTAGTCGCTACACTTGAGGGCAATCGCGATATCGTAGAGTCCAATTTCATTACGCTTGAAGGAATTTTGCGCTACATAGAGCCCGCTGACTATAAGAATTTTGAAAATGCCGATATAAGTATGCAAGATCATGTGATCGCCCTGCGTAAGGACTCTAAACCCGAATTCAGCGGTGGATTTATGGCTGTTGAGGGATTCCTGGCAGTCGATCTGGCTTATCCGGTTTATGATAAGAGCGGAAAGCTCTTCGGTTCGGTGTCGGTTTTGATCCGTCCCGAATTATTGATTGAACCTCTGCTAAAGAAAAGCAAGATACCCGAAGATTACGAACTTTGGATCATGCAGATGGATGGAATGATCATTTATGATCAGGATCCGGACGAGATCGGCAAGATGCTTTTCAGCGATCCGGCCTATGCGAAGTACGAAAGCTTACTTGATCTGGGTAAAAAGATAGTGGCTAAACCCGAAGGAAAGGGCTCATATACCTTTCTTGCACCCGGAAGCACTGAACGGACCGTCAAAGAAGCCATTTGGAAGACCATTAAGATCCATGATAGGGAATGGCGGGTTGTTTTGGGATATCGACCTTATAAGAAGTAGGCGGTATGCACTAGGCAGTAAGCAGAAAGAGTAAGACGTAATATATTCTGTCATCCTGAACAGAGTGCCTGTCCACCGAAGCTCATAGAGCGTAGGTTGGGAAGGATCTATTCACGGTACGTATAAGAAATAACGATAAACGATAAACGATGAACGATAAACTATGGACTATGAACGATAATTTGGGTGTTGGGTAGGAATTATGCAAAAAGCTCCGCTTTTTGCGCCTGCTCCCCAAAAGGAAACTGTAGAGACACAGCCCCGATCCCGATGCTTCGGGACGGGGTGTCTCTCTTATTAAGATTATAATTTTGATTTCAATTGTCAATTGTCAATTGATTAAGGTTCC
>Ga0307992_1000780_pt1 | contig 19669 bp, 19 predicted proteins | sample EllFjometagen133_FD_203162 | JGI IMG/M metagenome (GOLD analysis project Ga0307992, IMG submission 203162) | Marine microbial communities from Ellis Fjord, Antarctic Ocean - #133 | ecosystem: Environmental > Aquatic > Marine > Unclassified | place: Southern Ocean | collected 2014-10-08
TTTGAAACAAGCAGAATCTTGGAACAAAAGTTTCAAGAAGCTGAAAACCTTTCACAAACTTCAGACGATAGATTTGTTGAGATAGAAGGAGAAAAATACGACATTCTAAACGAGAGAAGATTATGGAAAGAAGGCTCTTTGTGTAGCCCTGTTTTTGTAACTTATTTAGTAAAGAATAAAATAAATGATTTATTTCAAGATGGAAAAAACCTAATCATAGCAGGTTCTCCAAGAACGATTAAAGAAGGAGAAGAGGTTTCTCCTTTATTAAAAGAACTTTATGGGAAAGAAAATGTTAAAGTCTTTTTTATTGAAATTAGCGCTGAGGAAACTATCTTTAGAAATTCTCATAGAAAAATTTGTGAATTAATGAGACATCCAATTCTTTTTAATCAAGAAACCGAAAATCTTACGATTTGTCCATTGGATGGTTCGAAACTTGTTAAGCGAGAAGGGTTAGATGACCCAGAGACAATCAAAATAAGATTAAAAGAATACGAAGAAAGAACTCTGCCTGTGCTTGAACTTTTCAAAGAACAGGAAATAGAGGTAATAAAAATTAATGGCGAGCAGACAGTTGCTAATGTTTATAACGATATTTTAAAAGAAATTAAATGATAATTATTAAAACGCCACAAGAAATTGAAATAATGAAAGAAAGCGCAGCGATTCTATCTCAAATTATGAAAGAAGTTTCAGCAAAAGTAGAAGTTGGCATCACGACAAACGAATTAAACAGGCTCTTTGAGAGCCTTGTTTTAAAATACAAGGCAAAACCCAATTTCAAGGGATATGGAGGCTTTCCTGCTGGAATATGCACTTCTGTCAACGAAGAAGTTGTTCACGCAGTACCGTCTGAAAGAGTTCTGAGGCAAGGCGATATTATTACTTTAGATGGCGGTGTATTGTGGAAGGATTATCATTCTGATATGGCGATAACTTTGCCAGTTGGAGAAATTTCTCTGGAAAACAAAAAACTGATGAGTGTTACTAAAAAAGCTTTGAAAAGGGGAATTAAAAAAGCTCGTCCTGGTAATACTTTTGGGGATGTTGGAAACACCATTCAAAGATATGTTGAGGGTCAGGGGTTTAATGTTGTTAAAGAACTTTGTGGACATGGAATTGGAAAAGCATTGCACGAAGATCCTGAAATTTTAAATTACGGCAGAAGAAAAACAGGTCCCACGATAAAAGAAGGCATGGTCTTTTGCATTGAGCCAATGGTAACCAAAGGAGATGCGCGTTTGAAAAAATCAAAAGATGGTTTTGGATATATAACAAGAGATAATTCGGTTGCAGCGCATTTTGAACATACTATGGTTGCTACTGGAAATGGTGCTCAGGTTATAACTATCTAAAATAAGGACTGTGTAAATCAACTCTCTACATTTTTTTTAAAATTTGTTATAATACAAATAGCTTAAATTTTAGGTTCATTATTTTTATGATGAGTTTCCGTAAAAAGAATAAGAAATCTAAGTTTCCGTCAGAGTTACGGCTTGATTCAGTAAGCGGTAACTGGGTTATTATTGCTACTAACAGGGCGAAAAGACCAGAAACCTTTAAACAGGAGGATTCATCGCAAGAAAAATTATCAAAAGAGGGTTGCCCGTTTTGCGAAATCGAGACTCAGGAAAATCCAACTCTTGTTATTTCTAAAGGCAAAGAAGTTCTTTGCAGGAGTTGGCAAGAATTACCAAAGAATTGGACGATCGTATCTATTCCTAATAAATATCCGGCATTTATGCCTTTAGATAAATTAGAAAAGCGCAACCAAGGGAAGCTCTATAAAAAAATGAATGCAGTTGGTTTTCACGAGGTAGTAGTTACTCGAAGCCACGAGAAACAAATGGCGCAGTTTTCAGTAAACCAGATAAAAGAGGTGCTTGATGTTTATCAATCAAGGTATATTGATTTAATGTCTGAAAAGTTTGTTAATCATATTTCTATTTTTCATAATCACGGCAGAAAAGCAGGAGCGTCTATTGCTCATCCGCATTCTCAAATAATTACTACTCCGCTTATTGATGTTGACCTGCAGGGAGCGCTTTCAAATTCTCGAGATTATTATAGAAAAGAAAAACAATGCATTTATTGCGCAATGAATAAATTTGAGAAGAGAAACAAGGAAAGGATTGTTTTTGAAAATAAGGATTTTCTTGTTATCTGCCCTTTTGCTTCGAAAACAGCTTTCCAGGTTATTATTTCACCAAAAAAACATTTATCGTATTTTGAACGTATCACAGAGCAAGAGAAATATTCTCTGGCAGAAGCATTTCAAAAAGCTTTAAAAAAACTTTTCAAAGGATTGAATAACCCTGCTTACAATTTTTATTTACACACAGCTCCTTGCGACAAAGGGGACTATGATTATTATCATTGGCATTGGACCATATTACCCAAAACATCTTTTTTGGCAGGGTTTGAGATTGGTACCCAGATGGAAATTTCAACCATTGAACCTGAGAAAGCAGCTACTTATCTCAAAAAGCAATGAATAATTAAATAATTAAATAATAAAATTTATCCATTATTAATTAATCTATAAGCAAAAAAATTAACATTTACGCAATTTCAAAAGAAATTCGTATTATAAAAAAATGAGAAAAGAAAAATCTTTTACGTTAATAGAGTTATTAGTAGTTATTGCAATATTAGGACTTTTGGCAAGTATTGTTTTCGTGTCTTTAAGCGGGGCAAAAGAAAGCGCCAGAGTTGCTAATAGTCTTGCTTTTGCAGCTCAAGCTCATCACGCTTTAATAGTTAATGCAACCGGAGTATGGAATTTTGACGAAGGTGCTGGATCTACTACTGCAATAGACATGAGTGGCAATAATAATGATGGAACTATTCACGGAGATGCAGAGTATAAATGTGGTAGGCACGAAACTCCCAACAATGAAGGCTGTTCTTTAGACTTTAATGGCAATGATTATGTTGACTGTGGGAACAAAGCTAGTTTAAACAGTATATCTGGAGAAATAACTGTTCAGGCTTGGGTTTATCCAAGAAATACAGGCGTTAACGAACATATTGTTTCTAATACTGGAAATACTGCTTCAGAGGATGGATATGGGCTAAAGATTAATAGCAACAATAAAGCAGTTTTTACTGTATGGAACACATCTCCGCAAACAGTAACCGGAACAACAGAAATAACCTTGAATAAGTGGCATCATATTGTTGGAACTTTTAATGGCCAAGAACTGAAAATATATTTCGATGGAGCAGAGGAAGATGTTCTTGTTCCTTGGACTGGAAGTATAGGAGTTCCGGCTTCGTCAAATTTAATCATTGGTGGATTAGGCGCTGATCCTGTTGGCCATTGTATAAACGCGCTTATTGCAGATGTTCGTATTTATAAGCAAACCTTAGGCCCTGCTGAAATCCAGAAGATATATGTCCAAGGAATCGAAAAATACAATCTATTGACCAACAACTAACACAAATGAACTTGTCAAGACCCGAGCTTGACCAGCTTGGTCAAGCTCGGGTCTTGACAAGGTTTTAATAGAAATAATTAGTATATATTTATTAAATTTTTGAGGTTATGCCATTTCGACGCGAACAATTTGTTAACGAAGAAATATATCATATTGTTGTTAGGGGTATTGATAATAATTTAATTTTTAAAGACATAGACGATTATTATCGAGGTATTTTTTCTATTTACGAATTTAATAATGGTAATTCTGTCAGCATTACCAAAAGGAGAAGAGACATTAGGAAAGCAAAAGAGAATATGAAACTTGGTCAAGCTCGGGTCTTGACAAGCTCTTTTGATTTGATAGACAATCGTGACAAGTTAGTTGAGATTTTGGCTTTTTGCTTTATGCCCAATCATATTCATTTGTTGTTAAAACAAGTTCAGGAAAACGGAATAAGCGTTTTTATGCAAAAATTAAACGGAGGTTATGGAAGATACTTTAATATAAAATATAAACGTAAAGGTTATGTCTTTCAAAATAGATTTGTTTCAGTTATTATAAAGACGAACGATCAACTGAAAATAGTTTTTGTTTATGTTCACACTAATCCTGTTTCTTTGATAGAGCCAAAATGGAAGGAAATAGGAATTAAAAATTACGATAATGTTATTCAATTTTTAGAAGAAAAGTATAGATGGTCAAGTTATTTCGATTATATAAATAAGAAAAATTTTCCATCAGTAACAGAAAGAAATTTTATGTTTGAAACTATGGGTGGCGAAGAAGGGTCTAAAGATTCTATTTATAATTGGATTAAATATAAAAACGAATTCACGGAGTTTCCTGATCTTAAATTAGAATAAGAATTAATCACAATTTGATCAAGTTTGGTCAAGATTTGGTCAAGACCCGAGCTTGACCAGCTTGGTCAAGCTCGGGTCTTGACAAGGTTTTTAATTAATATTGAAGACATGAAGATATGAATATATGAAGAAAGTAATTGTTATTGCAAATTGGAAGATGAATCCTGATAGCTTAGATAAAGCGAATGCGCTTTTTGACTTAGTTAAAAAGGGGATACCTAGTAATCAAAAAGCAGAGGTAGTAATATGCCCGCCTTATATTTATTTGAACAATTTAAAAAAGAGAACAAACTCTTTTTTAAAATTTGGAGCGCAAGATTGTTTTTGGGAGAAAAAAGGAGCTTACACAGGCGGAATTTCAGCATTAATGCTGAAAAATTTGGGTTGTAAGTATGTTATTATAGGACATTCTGATAGACGCAGGTATTTTAACGAAACAAACGAGGCTATAAATAAAAAACTAAAAGCTGTTTTAAACGAAAAAATGGTTCCTGTTTTATGCATTGGAGAAACCAAAGAGCAAAGAAGCAAGGGCCAGACGAAATCTGTTTTAAGGAAACAAATCAAATCAGCTTTAAATGGAATTAATATTTCTGGATTAAAGAATTTAGAGTTTTGCATAGTTTACGAACCTATTTGGGCTATTGGAAGCAAGAATCCGTGCGATGTTAAGGAAATTCAGAAAATAGCACTTTTTATCAGAAGACTTGTTGCCGAAAATTATAACGCCAAGATTGCTGAGAAAATTTCAATTCTTTATGGTGGTAGCGTTGTTGCTAAAAATGTTTTTGATTATATTAATATGACAGGTTTACAGGGTGTTGTTGTTGGTGGAGCTTCTTTGGATGCCAAAGAGTTTGTTAAAATAGTAGAAGCGGTATCATAATTCAAGAATATCTTTTAGTTAATTATGGATTCAAATAAATTGCGCCAAAAATTCTTAAAGTTTTTCGAAAAAAGAGGGCACAAAATTGTGCCTTCTAGTTTGTTAATACCTAAAGACAAAACAGTTCTCCTGACTTCAGCTGGTATGCAACAGTTTATACCTTATCTTGCGGGCGAGAAAGATGTTTTAAAGGACTTTAAGCAGCGCCACATATGTTCTATCCAGAAATGTTTCAGAACTCCTGATATCGAAGAAGTTGGCGATGATACACACAACACTTTCTTTGAAATGATGGGGAACTGGTCTATTGGCGAGGACCCTGAAAAAGGATATTTCAAAAAAGGAGCTATTGAAATGGCTCTTGACTTCTTTGTCAACGAGACTTCTTTAGACAAGAACAAATTTTGGATAACTATTTTTAAAGGGGGCAAAGGTATTCCGCGCGACAAAGAATCTTTTGAGATTTGGGAAGAAAACAAAATTGTGACTGCAAAAATTGTGGAATTTGGGTCGCAAGATAATTTTTGGGGACCCGTTGGAGAAACAGGGCCGTGTGGGCCTTGTTCTGAGATTCATTACGACAGAGGCGTTGAATATGGATGCGGCGATCCAAAATGCGGACCGAATTGCAAAAAATGTAATAGATTTGTGGAACTTTGGAATCTTGTGTTTATGGAATACAACAAGAATAAAGATGGAGCATACTCTAAATTGCCACAAAGAAACGTTGACACAGGTATTGGTTTTGAACGATTGCTGTCTGTTTTACAGAACAAAGATTCCGTTTACGAGACAGATGTTCTGAATCCTATTATAAAAGAGATAGAAAAAATTTCATCTAAAAATTATAAAAATAACAAAAAAAGTTTTAGAATTATCGCAGATCATATTAGGGGGAGCGTTTTCTTGATAAATGACGGAATAAGCCCTAGTAATATTGAAAGAGGCTACATTCTAAGAAGAATTATTAGAAGAATGATTCGTTACGGAAGAATCCTAGACCTTTCTGCGGGATTTTTATCAATACTGACAAAAAAAGTTATTCAGGAATATAAAAAAGTTTATCCAGAACTTGCTAATAACCAGCCAGAAATATTAAGCGTTATAGAAAACGAAGAGAAAAAATTTGCAATGACTTTAGAGAAAGGACTTAAACAATTTGAAAAATTACTTGAATCCATTACGAGAAACTCAAAACGTAAAAGTATTCAAGGGGAAGAGGCCTTTGACCTTTACCAAAACTATGGTTTTCCATTAGAGCTTACTCAAGAAATAGCTAAAGAAAAAGGATTTAAAATAGACAAAACTACTTTTTTAGAAGCTCAGAAAAAGCATCAAGAAATTTCTCGAGCAGGTGCTGAGAAAAAGTTTGGAGGAGTAGGCGAGGCAGCGACCTATCAAGCAATGAAGTTGCACACAGCAACCCATTTATTACACCAAGCGTTGAGACAAGTTTTGAGCAACAATGTTAAACAAATGGGTTCTGATATTGACTCGCGCAGATTGCGTTTTGATTTTTCTTATTCCAAAAAATTAAACCCAGACGAACTCAAAGAAGTTGAGGATATTGTTAATAAAAAAATTAAGGAAAACATAGAAATCAAAAAAGAAGAAATGCTTTTTCAAAAAGCTGTGAAATCAGGAGCTCTGGCTTTTTTTAAGGAAAAGTATCCAGAGAAGGTAAGTGTTTATTCGATTGGAAATTTTTCAAAAGAAGTTTGCGCTGGCCCGCATGTAAAGAAAACATCAGAACTGGGCAGTTTTAGGATTATAAAACAAGAGTCTTCTGGAGCAGATATTCGGCGCATTAAAGCTATTTTAGAATGAGATAGCAAGTAGAGATTTTGAGAAATAGATTATTTTTGATAAAATGATAATATTCTTTAATTTCAAAAAGTATTTTGAAATTCAAGGATACTATAATGAATTTAGAATTTTTTAATAAGAAACAAAAATATAACTTTTTTTTGTGTTTAGATATTGGTACTGAAGCAGTTAAAGCTATTATTTTAAAAAAAGAACGATTAGAAGGGGAGAGTAATAAAAAAATTATTGTTTTAGGTAATTCTAAAGAATATTTTAATAAATCTGGAATTTTTGATAATACAGAATTTCAAAAAGATATTTTAAAAAAAGCAATCTCAAAAGCCATAAAATCGGTTGCGATACAATCAGATATAAAGCAAAAATTTGCTTTATACAATCCATATTCAAAAAATTTAAAGTTGAACAAGAAATATAAAAACCTAGATGAAACAATTTTATTAAGCCTACCTGCAAGTTTTCTTAAGACAAGAATTGTTTCTCGTTTGTTGAAACGAAAGGAGATAGATAAGAAGATTTCAAAGATTGAAGCCAAAAGTATCAATCAGAAAGTTTTAAAAGATGTCAAAATAAAGGTTTCTGAAGAATTCGCGCAAGAATTTGGCATTTTGCCGCAAGATATTAAGATTGTTTCTATTAAATTTATAGAAAAGAAAGTTGATGGTTATGCGGTTCCAAAACTCCAAAATTACAAGGGAAAAGTTTTAGAATTTAGAATTTTAATAACTTTTTTGCCAAGAAATTATTTAAGAAGTATAACAGAAATTATAAAAGATTTAAGAGTTGAGGCAAGTCCTATCTTAGGCTCTAGCAAGAATAAAATAAAGAAAACTTTTGACCAAAACTTGTCTCGATTTATTTCCGAAAAAGTAAAAATAACATATTCTTACCAAAATTTATCAACCTTACAAAAGGTAGATGATAGTGCTGTGTTTCTTGATATAGGTGGTGAAATTACGCAAATTTTTTTAGTCAGGAAAGGAAATCTATACAAAACAGGCGAATTTAAAATAGGCGGAAGAGTATTTTCGCAAAGCTTGTCTGAGGCTTTCGGAATAGAGGAATACAGAGCAAGAGAATTAAAAAAAAGATATTCAAAGAAATTATTAAATCCTGAAAGCGCAGAAAAAATTAAGGAGATTTTAGAAAGTCAAAATAATGCTTGGCTTAAAGGTTTTAAATCAGAGATTAGAAAAATGAATATGGGAAAAATTTTCCCAACAAATATTTTTATTTTTGGAGGAGCTAGTCAGCTTCCAGAAATAGAGAAAAGTTTACACAGGGCAAAGGACATAGTTAAGGAAATAAAATTTATTCTACCTAAAGATTTTACAAACATAGAAGACGTAACTAATAATTTAAAAACTTCACAAAGTGTGCCTTGTTTATTAACTTCTTATTCTATATAACTAAACACAATTAATGGCTAAGAAATTTTTTGATATTATACCTCCTGAAAAAGCAAAATATTCCAAAAATTTGGACAAAGTTGAGGTTAAAGAAAAACATTTAGAAGACGAACAATTGATTTCTTTCAACAAAAAAGAAAAGAGTTTTAGTAAAATTAAACCCAAAAAATTAAAACTTGTTTCGAAAAGTTTTATTTTGTCTTCAATAGTTCTAATTTTGGTCATAACCTTAGGATTGTTTTTCTTTTCTAAGGCAAAAATTGATATTTTTCCAGAGACAGAAGTGATTAATCTTGAGAAAACACTTATTGTTAATGCTTCCTATGATAAATTTAACCAAGAAGATTGGGTAGAAGATGAAACCATTCCAGGAAAAATTTTTAGCAACGAAAAGGAGTACTCGGAAGGGTTTTTGGCTTCAGGAAAAGCCACAGACGAATCAAAAGCAAGGGGGACAATCCGTGTGTATAATAATTATTCTACCGCTGTGCAGGGTTTGGTTGTAAAAACGAGATTTGTATCTTCTGATGAGAAATTATTTAGATCAATTCAACCAGCGAATATTCCCGGAGGTAAATACGAAAAAGGAAAACTTGTTCCAGGTTATGCTGACATAGAAGTTGAAGCAACAGAAGCAGGAAAGGAGTACAACATAGGGGCTTCTACTTTTTCTATCCCTGGATTTGCAGGCACTGCCAGATATACTAGTTTTTATGGAAAATCTTTTGATTCTATGCAGGGAGGATTTAAAGGAGAAACAGCGCAAGTTACAGAACAAGATTTAAATAAAGCCAAGAATAGTTTAATGGAAAGAGCAAAAGCAGAAAGCAAAGAATTTCTAAAATCCAATCTCTCTCCAGGATTTATATTAGAAGACGAAGCAATCTCGCAAGAAGTTATAGAAGAAAAGGCATCGGTTGAAGCAGGCAGTAAAACAGAAAACTTTAACTACGAACTCAAAATTAATTCCCAAGGCATTGGTTTTGAAAAAGCAAATATGGAAAAATTTGCTAAAGCCCTTCTAGATTTAAATATTCCTGAAGGCAAAAAGATTCAAGAAGAAAGCTTGGAGATTAATTATTATATTAAATCTGTTGACGTAAAGTCCGGAGAGATTGAATTAAATTTAAAAATTAAAGCCAAGGCGTATTCAGATGTTCAAACAGAGGAACTCAAAAAAGCTGTTTTCGGAAAATCTTCAGAAGAAACCAAAATATTTTTAGAGAATTATCCCGGAATTAGCAGTATAGAGATAAAATCTTGGCCTCTTTTTAGAAAAGAGATATCAGAAGACCTTAATAAAATTGAATTGAAATTAAGGCTTGATTAAACTAAATTGTCTTAAATCCCATAAATTTAAGAGCTAAAATTAATATTTATAGTTAATTCTTATTAAATTGAGTTGACTAATTGAAAAAAGTTTGTTAAATTGACTAATTGTATCAATGGAAAAATCCAATAAAAGAGTTTATAGAAAAAACGGTTTTGTTATAGATGCTTTGCCAAGTACTCATTTTAAGGTAAAGTTAGAAGATGGTACAGAGATAATCGCTCACCTGGCAGGAAAATTAAGGATGTATAGAATTAAGGTTTTGCCTGGTGATAAAGTTATTGTAGAAATGAGTGATTATGATAAAGAAAGGGGGAGAATAGTATATAGAGGAAAATAACCATAATGAACGACGAGTAAATGATCATTGATTGTTTGTTATTTGTTAATATATGAAAGTTCGCTCTTCGGTAAAAAAAATTTGTAAAGATTGTAAAATAGTTAGGCGTAAAAAAAGAGTTTATGTGATTTGCAAAAATCCAAGACATAAACAACGCCAAGGATAATTTGATGTTTGGGCGCTTAAATATTTAAGCGCAGTATTTAAAATATTTTTATGATTCGAATTGCCGGAATTAATATTCCAGAACAAAAACAAATAGAAGTAGCGTTAACCTATATATTCGGTATAGGACTTTTTTCAAGTAGGGAAATTTTAAAAGAAGCCGGGGTTAATCCTGTTGAAAAAGCTTCTAAGTTAAAATCTGAGGAAGTTAATAAACTTAGAGAAATTATTGAAAATAAATACAAAACAGAAGGAGACCTTAGAAGAAATATAATATTGAACATAAAGAGGTTGAAAGATATTAGTTCCTATAGAGGAATACGCAGTTCTAAAGGACTACCAATAAGAGGACAAAGAACAAAAACTAATAGCAGAACTGTTCGTGGTAATGTAAGAAAAACAGTTGGTTCTGGTAAGAAATCAGCAGATTCTAAGTAAAATATAAAGGTATAAATATTTGTTTATGGGTAAGAAACGGATAATAAAAAAATCAAAAGAAACGGTTTTAGAAGAAAAAGACACGTTGGAGTCTAAGATGAAAAAAGACGTTAAGATCTCAGTGAGCTCTAAGATAAATGAGGGCAAAGTTTATATTTCATCTTCTTATAACAACACGATGCTTACTTTAACTAATATGAAAGGGGATGTTCTCACTTGGGCGAGCGCAGGATCTATTGGATTTAAAGGAACAAAAAAAGCTACGCCTTTTGCTGCTTCCAAAGTAGCCGAATCAATAACTTTAGCTACAAAAAAGATGGGTATTGAAAAAGTTGCTATTTTGGCAAAAGGAATAGGTTCTGGGAGAGATTCAGCAATCAGGTCTTTGGCTTCGCATGGTTTAAGTATTTCTTCAATAACAGACATGACCTCAATACCTCATAATGGCTGTAGGCCTCCTAAAGCAAGGAGAGTATAAAATTTAATTGCAATATGAATAATAATAAATGTAAAATTTGTAAAAGGCTAGGGCAGAAACTTTTCCTCAAAGGTGAAAGATGTTTTTCTCCCAAGTGTCCTATGGCAGTGCAAGCTCATACGGTTAGAAAAAGGGGCGGCAGAAGAAGGAAAATGGCTTCTGAATATGGCAAAGAACTAAAAGAAAAACAGAAATTAAGAAATTGGTACAACCTGAGAGAAAATCAATTTAAAAAATATGTAAAAGAAGTTTTGGCAAAGCAAAAGAAACCTTCTGTCAAAGTTCCATTAAAAACAAAAACAAAGGATTCTGATTTAATTCCTTTGGAGAATAAAATAGTAAAAGAAGATACAAGTCAATTATTGTTAAAGAAATTAGAGAGTCGTTTAGACAATGTTGTTTTTAGAATGGGTTTTTCTTCTTCGCGCAGACAGGCTCGTCAAATCGTTAACCATAAACATTTTTTGGTTAATGGAAAGGCAGTTAATATTCCTTTCTTTGAAGTAAAAATAGGGGATAAGATAAGTTTAAAGTTAAGATCAAAAAAGAAACCTATTTTTGAAAACACTCCATTAGCTTTGGAAAAATATAAACCGCCTTCTTGGATTAGAATTGATATTAAAAAAATGGAAGGAGAAATTATTAAAGATCCGTCTTTTGAAGAAGCAACTCCGCCTGCAGAGATTTCTGCTATTTTCGAATTTTATTCACGCTAAACAACATCTTAACATTTTAACATCTTAACATTTTAACATCTTAATTTATGTTTAAATGCTTAAATGCTTAAATGTTCATATGGTTTCTATGATACTTTTACCAAAAGAACCTAAAATTATAGAAAAAAAAGACAACTGGGCTCGTTTTGAGATTGAGTCGTTGTATCCAGGATATGGCATAACTATTGGAAATAGCCTGAGAAGAGTTTTGCTTTCTTCTTTGCCTGGAGCTGCTTTGACGCAAGTCAAGATTAAAGGGGTTCAGCACGAATTCTCAACAATACCAGGTGTTTTAGAAGATATGATTGTTATTATGATGAATTTAAAGCAGATGAGATTTAAGATTTATACCGATGAGCCACAAAAAGCGACCCTAAAAGTCAAAGGAGAAAAAGAAGTCAAGGGTTCTGATTTTGATTGTCCTACTCAAGTTGAATTAGTGAATAAATCTTGCCATATTGCAACTTTGACTGACGAAAAAGCAGAATTGGAATTGGAAATCCAAATAGATAAAGGCATTGGGTATGAGCCAATAGAAGAAAGAAAGAAAAACGAGAAATTGGAAATTGGAGTTATGCCGATTGATGCTATTTTTACTCCTGTGAAAAAAGTAAGCTATAGGGTTGAAAATATGCGCGTTGGAGAGAGAACAGATTTTGACAGATTGCATTTGGAGATTGAGACCGACGGAACAATAACTCCTGAGCAAGCCTTTTTCGGCGCAACAGAAATTTTAATAAAACATTTCTCTTTGCTTGGAGATAAATTTGCTCCGATAGACGAAGTAAAAACAAAGAAAGAAAAAAAAGAACCCAAATCTTCCGCAGAAACCTTGAGTAAAAAAAATAAAGAAGAAGACTCTACAAAAATAAAAGTTGAAGATTTAGAATTATCTGCTAATGTATTAAAAGCATTATTAGAGAATAAGATTAAAAACGTTGCAGGGATATTAGACAAAGATGAGTCAGAGCTATTAGAGTTTAATGGAATAGGGGAGAAAGGAATAAAAGAAATTAAAAAAATATTGAAAAAATTAGGATTAGAAATAAAATCTAGTAAATAATGAAAAAGCTTAAAAAAGGAAGAAAATTTTCAAGAGAAAAAGACCAAAGAAAAGCCTTACTAAAATCTTTAGCAAGATCTCTTTTTTTACATAAAAAAATAAAGACGACTGAAGCGAAAGCCAAAGAGGTTTCGGGAGTTGCCGAAAAGTTTATAACTCGTGCCAAAAAGCAAGACTTAGCATCAAGGCGTATTTTAGTAAAATATTTTTCAAAAGATTTAGTTAAAAAAATGGTTGATGAGATTGCCCCAAAATATAAAGATAGACAAGGAGGGTATACAAGAGTTATTAAATTGGGTCAGAGAAAGTCTGATGGAGCTAAAATGGCGATAATAGAGTTGGTTGAATAATTTTAAAATAACATTATGGATAATAAAACTTATACAATAGACGCTACAGATAAAGTTTTAGGGAGATTGGCAGTCAAAGTCGCCGTGTTGTTGCAAGGAAAGAATAAAATAGATTTTGCCCGTAATAAAAATACAGGGGACCTTATTATTATAAAAAATATTAACAACATAAAGGTTACTGGTAACAAGAGACAAAATAAAATTTATTATCACCATAGTGGTTATTTAGGTGGAATGAAAGAAATTACTTTTGAGAAACTTTTTGAAAAAGATCCTGAAAAAGTTTTTAAAAAAGCTGTTTTTGGAATGTTACCCAATAATAAACTAAGAGCCAAACGGATTAAACGATTGAAGGTAGAGTAATTGTTTAATATGTGAATGTAAGAAATAGAGATTGTGATTTATATGGCAACAAAAGTTTTCATGCACCGATAGTTCAAACCCCTGCGAGGTTTGACTATCTACATTCTCGGCGACTAATTTTGCTAAAGCAAAAACCATGCTTAGTCACCTGCGAAAGTTGCCTGAAAACATTGGTTGTTGCGCAAAAAAAACAAGAAACCAATATTTTCAACTAATATATTATTAATTTATGAAAACAACTAAAACAACTGAAAAAGACATAAAAAAAGAATCAAAAAAAGAAAAGCCAAAAGCTGTTAAAGTAGCTAAGGTTGTTGATGATAAAAAACCAGTTAAAAAAGAGGTTAAAAAAGACACAAAAAAAGAGGTTAAAAAACCAGTTAAAAAAGAGGTTAAAGATGAGGTTAAAGATGAGGTTAAAGATGAGGTTAAAGAAGAGACCAAAGATGAGAAAGATCTTAAATCTGATCGCTACATGGAAAGTACTGGAAAACGGAAAAGGGCAATAGCACGTGTGAGGGTTTTTACAAAAGGCAAAAAAGAAATTTTGATCAACGGAAAGCCTTGCAAAGATTATTTTTATACCCTTGAGCTTGAACAAACTGCCACAGATTCCCTTAGGAAAATGAAGTCTCTTGATAAGTTTAGGGTTTTGGCAATAGTGAGAGGAGGAGGGATTTCTGCTCAAGCTGAAGCAGTTAGGCATGGAATAGCAAAAATATTGGTGGATTTTAATCCTGATTTTCGCAAAAGGTTACGTAAAGCAGGGTTTTTGACAAGAGATCCAAGAAAGAGAGAAAGGAAGAAATTTGGATTGAAACGAGCACGTAGAGCTCCACAATGGGCAAAAAGATAATGTTTCGAGATGATGTTCGCCCAACAATTAGAATTTTCATGTATGGACGGTTCGCCAAATAACTAAAATTTTCAGGTACCGATAGTTCAAACCCCTGCGAGGTTTGACTATCTACATTCTCGGCGACTAATCCCGCCTTACGGCGGGAACTATGCTTAGATACTAAGCGAAAGTTACCATGAAAACCTTAGTTATTTGGCGAATAAAACCCTATGACGACAAGATTCTATAAAGTTGTCTGAAAGCATTGGTTGTCGCGCGATAGAACAAAAACTAATATTTTTATATATTGATGTTAAAAGAAGTTATTGATAAATTTTATTTGGATAACCAGAAGGATAGAGATCAGCATCATTTTTATATCTCAGACGCGGGGAAATGCCCGCGTTTAGTGTTTTTTAAATTTAAAAATGCTCCCAAAAAAGCAATGGAAGCAAATATTTTGAGAATATTTGACCATGGAGATCATATTCATCAACTTATAATGCAGTCGTTGCTTGGAGCCAGAGATATCCATGTTGTTAGCTCAGAGATAAAGATACCGCAACAAGAAATAATTTCAGGTAGGGCTGACGCAATAGTAAGCGATGGCAAAGAGCTTTATGTTCTTGATATAAAAAGTATCAATAGTTTGGGTTTTCAGTATTTGACGCAAGCCAAAAAAGATAACATTGACCAAATACAACTATATTTACACTATTTTGAAATTCCAAAAGGTATCTTGCTTTATGTGAACAAAGACAACCAGCAGTTAAAAGAATTCTTTATTGACTATAATCAAGAACACACAGAATTTCTTTTAAAGGGTCTTGTTAATCTTAAGGAACAAATTGATTCTAACATTGTGCCTTCCCGCCTTGCTGGATATCCCAGCGACAAACAATGTCGTTATTGTCAATTCAAGCCAGTTTGCAAGATAGGGGAATCTGAAGAGATGAAATGGGAGGATTTGAAGGCAAAGATAGAAAACAAAGATTGATGTCGAAAAACAATTTAACGAATTAATTCCTCTGAAGCGTAGATATTGTTTTCAAACAAAATATATAATTTTTTATTATCTTGATTCCAGAATATTTTAGACCCTGCTTCTTCTGTGAGTATGGGTTTTTCTTTATCAGAGATTTCTTGGTTTTCTATCTCTCCTGCAGTTCTTGTGTCTTGGAATGAATTTAATTGTTCTAATTCTATAAGATCAACAATATTGACTTTGTCTCTATCGTCAATTTCAACAATTTTTATCGTATCTCCGACAAGGAATAATAAATAATGGTCTGTGTACCAAAAAATGTCCCTAATTTTTTCCGAAAAATTAGTCAAAAATATATTCTCGTATTTATTTCTTGTTGGTTGGTCGTATATCTTTTCTAGAAAGAATACTCTTGCCTCGTAGTCGTCACAATAAACCATTTTTTTAGAATCTATTGCAAATTTTAAATTCTGAACAGATTCAAAAAATTCTCCAAAAACTTTTTTATCTTGATCAAAGAGATATAAGCTATTATTTTCTCTTAAAAATATATTGGAATTTCTTTCATATATCTCATATTTGCTTTCAGGGTTTAAATAAAAGGGCCTAAAATTTAGTTTTTCCGCTCTATCAAAAGAAAAATTGTTTTTAAAAACAAATCCTGATTTATCAATATAATAAATATCTTTTCCAATAACTGATACATATACAATGTTATCTAAAACAGAAAGATAAGTTTTTCCATTTCTCATATCTAATTCCTGCAATTCCTTTGTCTTGTCTTGTCCTTCTGCTCCACAGGACGACAATATTAAAAATTTATCAATATTTTCTGGAGAAAAATATACATTTTCTATTTTTGCACTTTCTTCTTTCTGTGAAACAGGAATGAGCTCTAAAGAATCAGGAGCTTTGTTCAGGTCTAAAGTAAGATATTGAGATTCGTTATTAGCTATTTCAGTATTTATTTCTTTTATTTCAATTAAGATTCTTTTTGAATCGCTTGAAATTGTTAAATTAATTAACTCAATTTGTAAGTTGTTATTCTCTTTATATGAACTTGGATTTTTATCTAATTTTTTGATTTCAGCAATAATGTCGTCTTCGTCAATTAGTTTACTTTTAAGGTCTTTGCCTAAATCAAAAAGCTTTAAAGACCATTTTTTTACTCCTGCGGGGTTTTCGTTGCCAGATAAGATTAATTCCTCGGAATTTTCAAGATTTTCAGTGTTTTCAACAATGTAATATGTTTCTTGCAAAATTATTTTCTTATTATCTGGCGCAGGATAAAAATTTTCTATTTTCTCTGATATAATTGTAAAATTTGGATTTTCTGGAATTAATGTAATGTTTTTTATTTCTGTTACTTGTCTTTTCTTAATTTCTAAAAACTTTTCCCATTTATAGAATCCTTGTTTCTCGATTTCCACAAAATATTCTTTCGGAGTAAGGTTTTCGATTAAAGCTGAATTAAAGAAAAAACCTGTTTTCTTTTTAAATTCGTGGTCAATATAGATTTTGCTTTCTCTTGGAGAGACTTTAAAATAGAAAATTCCTGTTTGAGTAATTGTTTTTGTCGGCCAATCAAAACGCCAGCCCATGTAATATAAGATAGTTGTAGGAGCTGTTATCAAGAAAAGCATTGTAAGGAGTGCAAACAATGTGCTTCTGAATTTTCTATTCATATATAACATAATAGCAGAACTGTTCGTACTTGCCAACTTCAGTATTTTAGACTAAGATATACTATAATAAATGCCTATCCGGATTGCTACGTGTGGCGTGGTATGCGGATTAAAACTTAGATGTCAAACATTAAAACTCAAAATTCGCGCGTTTCAGAAAAATTTGTAATTAAAGGCGGGAAACCCTTAAATGGAACCGTTAATATTAGGGGAGCGAAAAACGCAGCTCTTCCAGTTTTATCTGCAACTCTTCTAACAAAAGAACCTTGCGTTATAGACAATCTTCCATTAATTGAAGATGTTTTTAGAATGATTGACATTCTAAAAGGACTTGGTGCTGAGATTTCTTGGCTAAGCAAAAGAAAAGTTAAAATACAATGTTCACATATTGATGTTACGAAACTTTCTCCTAAACTAATTGGTTTTCTAAGAGGCTCAATTTTAATTTTAGGCCCTCTTCTGGCAAGATTCTCTAAAGTTAAAATGCCATTACCCGGAGGATGTTTTATTGGAGCAAGGTCTTTAGATACTCATTTAGACGCTTTTAGACAAACAGGGATTAATGCTTTATTAAAAAATGGCTTTTATTGTTTTGAGAAAGATTCAAGCCTCAGGCCTTTATATGAAAATTTTTATTCCGAAAAAGGAGAAAGCATAAAGAAGACAATGAAAGTTGTTCTTAGGGAATTTAGCGTTACTGCAACAGAAAATATTCTTTCTTATTCTGCGCTCAGGTCAAAAGAGATTATTTTGAAAATCGCAGACCAGGATTATCAAGTTCAGGAATTAGTGAAAGTTCTTAAAAAAATGGGAGCAAAGATTGAATATAATGGAGTTAATTCAATAAAAATCTCTGGGACAAAAGATTTAAAAGGTTTTGACCATTATTTAATGTCAGACCCAATAGAAGCAGGCACTTTTATTGTTGCAGCTTTAGCAACCCAAGGAGAAGTATTAATTAAGAATGCTGAATTTTCTTTCTTAGAACTTTTTTTAAAACGACTTAAAGATTTTGGAGCAAAAATCGAGATATTGGGTCCAAAATTGATCAAAGTTTTTCCGTCAGGAAAGCTTACAATGGATAAAATTCAAAGCCTGCCCTATCCTGGCATCCATACTGATTTGCAGCCAGAGCTTGGAGTTTTAGCTACATCGAGCAATGGACTTACTTCAATCCACGATCCATTGTTTGAAGGTAGACTTAAATATCTTGAAGATTTAAATAAAATGGGAGCTAATATAATTTTTTGTGACCCGCATAGGGCAATTGTGAAAGGGTCTACAAGGCTTCAAGGGATTGAAATTCCGAGTCCTGACCTGCGCGCTGGAGCTGCTTTGATTATTGCAGGATTAATAGCTAAGGGCGAAACAGTTCTTGGAAATATCTATCAGATAGATAGGGGATATGAACGAATCGAAGAACGTTTACAAAAATTAGGAGCAGACATAAAAAGAGTTGAAGACATTTAGACATCTTAATATTTTAATATTTTAACAACCCTATGTTATCAAAAAGAATCGGAATTGATTTAGGAACTTGTAACTCCATAGTTTTTCTTCCAGGCAAAGGAGCGGTTTTAAATGAACCATCAGTGGTTGCCGTTGGAATTGCGGAAAATAAAGTTTTGGCTGTTGGACAAGAAGCAAAAGAAATGACAGGCAGAACCCCTGACACAATAAGGGTTTATAGGCCATTGAAAGACGGGGTTATTGCTGATTACCACGTAACCCAAGCAATGATAAAATATTTTATTAAAAAAGCCGTCGGTATTTTTAGTTTTTTTAAACCAGAACTATTGGTTGGTGTTCCGGCCGGAATAACTTCAACTGAAAAAAGAGCTGTTGTGGAGGCAGGAATGTCTGCTGGAGCAAAAGCAGTCTATATTGCCAAAGAACCTATTCTAGCTGCAATTGGAGCAGGTATTCCTATTAATTCTTGTTCAGGCCATATGATTGTTGATATTGGAGGAGGAACGTCAGAAGTAGCTGTAATTTCTCTTGGTGGCATAGTAACGTCATCTTCACTAAGGGTTGGTGGTGATAAAATAGACAGAGCTATTTCAAATTATATAAAACAAAAACATAATTTAGCTATTGGGGAACAAACTTCTGAAGAGATTAAAATAAAGATAGGAACAGCTTTGTCTTCTAGCGCTTCTAATAAAAATTTATTTTCTAAAGAAGCAGATGATCCAAAAAACGTATTAAGATTGAATCGCAGTGGTTCGTCTATCGATTCTGTTAATCAAAAAAATGAATTGGAAAAAGAATTAGAGATTAGAGGTAGGGATTTAATTTCAGGACTACCACGAAATTTTAAAATTTCGTCTAATGAAATCCAAGAGGCGATTCATGACAGGCTTGACGAAATTGTTCAGATTATTAAAGCTGTTTTGAGAGATACTCCCCCAGAACTTTCGGCAGACATAATGGATAAGGGAATGGTTGTTTCCGGAGGAGGAGGAATGCTTAGAAACATAGACGAACTTATCTCGAGAGCCACTGGTG
>Ga0307992_1000781_pt1 | contig 19663 bp, 19 predicted proteins | sample EllFjometagen133_FD_203162 | JGI IMG/M metagenome (GOLD analysis project Ga0307992, IMG submission 203162) | Marine microbial communities from Ellis Fjord, Antarctic Ocean - #133 | ecosystem: Environmental > Aquatic > Marine > Unclassified | place: Southern Ocean | collected 2014-10-08
TATAAGAAGCTCCGTCTATTAATATTTCGAATTCCGAATTGTAGGATGTATTCAGATATTCGGCCTTATTGAGAATATCATATAACGCTTTTTCTATTCCCGTATCTGCTGCATAAAACGCAAGCACTGAATTCCCTGCTTCTTTAATATTCTTGATTTGTACCAAGACAATTGAAGTAATGCTAAAAACCGCTGTCATAAGAATCGACATTATAATAATAGTAAAATAAAGTATAGCTCCTTTTTTATGGTTATGCTTAATCATTGGTCTTTCCGTCCAGTCCTCCCGTTTCCCTCCGCCCCCGTCCTCCCTACTGGACAGGACGGAGGCGGAGTATGGAAGGAGAGAACTTATTAATAACTTATATCTAAATTTCTTTGGGAAATGCTAGTTTGGACTTTGAGAGTGGGTCCATTTTCAGCATGCGCTTCTATATATATGGTTACAAATGGTTGTAAGCTGTCTCCTTGAGCTTCTCCTGAAACTTCAAACTTTAGATTTTCTACGGTTATGTCCGGAGAAGTTAACGCAACAATAATCCCTGGACTCGTTTCGTATTGAATTTGATTCTTGTTCAAAAAGAAACTCTGGCAATTTCTGTTTTGTAAAGTATTAATAAATTTAATTTCGTTTACAGAAACGCTCTCATAGTTTGAGCCACTAGTTATACATGTGCCAACCTTATCCTTGCTTGCCATTCTTAATGCTCGACTCATATATTCTGTAGCATAACTTATTTGTCCCAAAACCTTTTTAGAGCCAAGAACATTTTTCTCTATTCGCAATGTAGAAATAAAAAGACCAGTAACCGCGACCATCAAAATTCCAAAAATAGTAGCTGCCACAAGAACCTCTACAAGAGTAAATCCTTTGTTCTTAAATAATTTGTTGTTAATCATTAATTTGCTATTTATTATTGATTATTTCTTTCGCTCCCTACTGCCTAGAGTGGGGGCAAGTGAAGAAATATTGACAGAGACTCTTATTTGTCTAACCAATTATAAATATGTTGTTTTAAAATAAACTCGTGTTCCCCACCTCCCTTCTTCCTCCAATATACGATTATTTCTAATTCTATTCTGTCAGAAGAAATATTAGTAATCTGGATCTTTCTTTTAAATTTAGTATCATCGCCTAATGTATAATTATAAAAACTATGTTCATTTTTTACAAGATAACTATCAGTATAAATTGATATATGAGGAATTGTATATTCAACCTCGTAATCGCCATCAATAGAAAGACTATCATTCCATGCAATGTCATGCAATAAATTAGTATCTCTAATATTTTTTATTATTTCAACGCCTTCTTGGGCCAGAAGAGAAGCGGCGAAACGAGAATTAGCATAGTCAAGCGCTGGAATACTTTGTTGTATAGAAACAAGAGCGCCAGCTATACCAACACTTATAACAGAGATAGCAATCAATAATTCAATTAGAGTAAAACCCTTAGAAGTAGTCATTAATAATTTATTTATTTGTTTTATCGCCCCAGCCCTCCCCCGCTAGGAGAGGGCGGGGGCGGGAAATTAGTTGCTTGTGGAAATAAGCCCAACGCTATTTATGCTAATCGTTTTAGTTTTTAAGGGATTATCTGTAATGGCAATAATAATTTTAACCTCATCAATCGCCAATAATCCTCCTTGCAGACAGACATCGGGTGAAGGGGGTGAAAAAACAATATCAAGAGGATTAGACGGAGAAAGGTTATTCATAATTATATTCTTTTCTAAATAAATTATTTCAACATCTTCGGTGGCATCTGTCTTGCGGAACTTATCGGCATCCAAGTCCGCAAATAAAATATATTGATAAGGATTGTTGTCGTCAAAATACATCCCCCATCCGCCTGATGGAACTTCGCCACTAATTTTTTCTTCCTGAGCCGACATTGCCATTCCTCTAGCTCTCTCTATATCAGCTATAACTTTAAACGCAGCTCTTTGTAATCCAAGTTCCTCTCCTTTTTCTCGATAACCTACGAAAGAGACTCCTAAAAGAATAAATATAATAGCAATAACCATTAAAATTTCAATAAGGGTCATTCCTTGAAAATTTTTAATTAATGGTTTCTTATTGGTCATTTTAAAAAATTAAGGAAAAATACCAATTAATTATTGTATTGCCGTAGAAAAAAGCGATTAAAGCTCCCAGGATTAAAAATGGAGCAAAGGGCACCTCGCTTTTCAGTTTTCGCTTAGAAAAAACTATTAATCCTATTCCTATTGTACCACCAATAACAAAACTTAAAAATAACGATAAAAGAATTTTTGGCCAACCAAGAAGCAATCCTAAAAGAATCACAAGTTTTACGTCTCCAAAGCCAAGCCACTTACCTTTGGATATGAGATAAATAGATAGAAAAAAAGCAAATGCACCCAACGCAGAAAGGGAATGATTGATTATTGATAATTGACTATTAATTGTTAAATATAAAAAGGAAATTACCATAGCGGGAAATAAAACTTTATCTAAAATGATAAAATGTTTGAGATCGTAGATAAAAATAATAATTAAAAAAGAAATAATTGAAAAATAGAACAATAATCCAAAATAAGATTCTATGCCATAACGTAGAGGTGAGAGAAAAAAGGGAAAAATAAATAAAATTCCTGTGGCAAGTTCAACTATTGGATATTGCCATGAGATATTTTTTCCACAATAGCGACAACGACGCTTTAAAATTATAAAACTTAGAACTGGAACTAAATCATACCAAGCTAAAACATGCCCACAATGCGGACAATGAGAACGACCCTTTAAAAAATTTTCGCCTTTTTCTAAACGAAAAATCACGCAGTTTAAAAAAGAACCGACGATAAGACCAAATACAAATGTTGATAAATAGATAATTGTCATTAATTTAACTCTCCCCCCGTCCTCCCCGCTGGAGAGGGCGGAAGTGGAAATAAGAAGCCTCCTCAAAAAACGAGGAGGCATCTTGAAATTATATACCTTAGATCATTCTATTCGCAACTAATATAGTCAGCAGAGCAGAGAGTGGCGGCGGATTCAATATTATTGCCGTTATGATCAATACAAAAATACTTTGCATTTTCTCCCGTTAATTGCACGCTCACGCAATAATAATATTGCGATGAATAGCAAGTAAGCGATCTCCCATCCTTTACAACTTCTGCTTCGATCATTTGAATATCCGCATTGCTACTAGGCCCTCCTAAACCGTCACATAGATTATTATAGCCATCTGCCTCTTGAAGATACATTTCTTCAGCTATTCTTCTTATTTGAACAACTCCTGCAATCATTCTAGCACTTCTTCCTCTGTCTGACGCCTCCCTTAGAGAAACACTAACAATCGTAGCCAAAATACCAATGATGGCCACTACCATTAAAATTTCAATTAAGGTAAATCCTTTTTTTTGCTTCTGTAAGATTTCCATTAAACAAATAGATAAATAATTTTACTGACAAGTTATGTTAAGATCAGCGTCACATACGGTATCGTCAGCATCCGAAACAACTCGCCCAGTACTGTCAACGCAAAAATATAAATCGCCTCCCGCTGAATCTTCGGTCAAAAGCTTGGACTTAACACAGAACTCACCCACAAGATCAAAACAGCTCAAGGTTAATGTTCCTCCTTGCTGGCTTTGAATATCAGCTTGAAGAGCAGATAATTCGTCGCGAGAAGTATCTAAACTAGCTGCCGACAGACATAATCCATCATAACCATTGCTACCTTCTTCTGCTGAGATTAATTCTGCCTGGGTCCTTACTTGGTTCATTGCCGATTTTATGCGAGCATCCTTGGCGCGATTAGGCGCTCCTCGCAGAGAAACCAAAACAATAGCAGCCAAGATGCCGATGATGGCAATAACTACCAATAATTCGATTAAAGTAAAACCTTTTTTAAATTTCATATTTATATAATTTAATGTTTTTTGCGACCTTTAGTTTATTTTTTACTTCACTTATTAATTTTACTCTCTCTTTCTCTTCTAATCAACAGCACCTGTGAATAACTTTACGTCTCCCCCCCTTACTAGAGAGGATGAGAACGGAGAGTAAAGAGGAAAGGACGAAAGCGGAACTAAAACCCGGAAGAAGACATTCCCTTATAAACAGGAACGATGATTGAAATCATTAAGACGGCAACCGCTCCGCCTAAAATAACTATCAAAAGCGGTTCAATAATATCAATTAATCCATCTATTCTTCTGCTAACTTCTCCTTGATAAAAATTGGCTACATTCATTAAGGATTCGTCTAGCTGCCCACTTTTTTCTCCAATCCGTATCATTTGGATTACTAAATTAGGAATATATTTGGGACTTTTTTCTAAAATAGAACTCATTGATTCTCCACTCCTTACCCCTTTCTGAGTATCAAAGATAATCTTCTGATAAACCACATTATTAATAGCGCCACTTACGATCTCTAATGCCTGAGAGATAGGCAAGCCCGCCAAAATTAATGTCGAAAGATTTTCACTAAATCTAGCCAATTGAATTTTTTTTACCACGGGACCAATTAGGGGAATTCTCAAAGACAAACGACCCATAACTTCTTTCCCTTCTTTTGTTTTCATATATCTCCAGAGAAGAAAAATCAATAAAACTGTAAACGATAATATAATCCACCACCAATTCTTTGCAAAATCTCCGAAGCCGAGAACCATCCGAGTAAGAAAAGGCAAATCCATTTCTAAAGAATCAAAAGTTTCTTTAAAAGAAGGCAATATGAAAAAGATTCCAAAAATGCCCATTCCTGCAAAAACGAACAAAACAAAAGCTGGATAAGTCATTCCGCTTTTTATTTTACCGATAAGACTGTATTCTCTTTCTAGATGATCTGCTAAATAACTTAAGGTCTCCGAAAGCTTACCGGTAGCTTCGCCTGATTTAACAATGTTAATAAAAAAATTAGAAAAAACTTTAGGAAACTTAGCTAGAGCCTCAGAGAAATAAACGCCTCCCTCAACATCGGCTGCTATTTTTGAAATTTGTTCTCTAAAATCATTTTTCTGCGTCTGCAATGATAATGATCCCAACGATTCTACTAAACCAACTCCTGATTTAAGCATCATAGAGAGTTGGCGACAAAACATCATTATATCTTTTTTGTTAGCTTTTCCTAAAAATCCAATCTGACGACTGTAAAAAGGCTTAGATTCTACCCCTTCCAGATGAGTAACATAAAGACCTTCTTTTTGTAGAATAGATATGGCTTCTTTCTTTGATCCTACTTCTATAACCCCTACTTGAATTAATCCTTCTTTATTTCTAGCTTGATAATTAAATCTCATAAATTTGTTTGTATAAAAATTTTAATTTCAAAATTCTATGAATAGAATAGATAGATAATTAAAATGCATTATTATTTTCCTAACAACATTTTTAAGCCATCGACGTTTAAAGAAAATTTAAAAGCTAACTCTTCCGTAATCTCCTTATTTCTAACCAAGGAGGCTAAAGATCTATTCAACGATATCATTCCGTCTTCTAAAGATGTTTCTATCACTATAGGAATTTCGTGAATTTTATTTTCTCTTATTAAATTTGCTATTGCTGAATTATTAAAAATAATTTCAGTTGCCGGAACTAGTCCGCCCTTTATTCTTGGAATAAGACGTTGAGAGACAATCCCCAGTAAAGAGCCGGACAATTGTGCGCGAATTTGTTTCTGCTTGGAGCCATCAAATCCATCAATAATACGATGAATGGTTTGAGAAGCAGAATTGGTATGAAGTGTGGCAAAAACTAAATGACCCGTTTCTGCGGCAGTGATAGCAGTAGAGATGGTTTCTGAATCACGCATTTCTCCTACCATAATAATGTCCGGATCCTGACGAAAAGTGGAGCGAAGTGCCCTGGCGAATGATAAAGTATCGCTAAAAACCTCTCTTTGATCTACGATAGACAAATCGTCTTTGAAAATATATTCAATCGGATCCTCAATTGTGATTATATGGCTCCCACGAGTATGATTAATTGCATCAATTAAAGCTGCTAAAGTGGTAGATTTTCCATGACTAGATGGACCAGTTATTAAAACAAGCCCTTGGTATGCCTTAGTAAACAGATTCAAAACCGAAGGAAGATTTAATTCTTCAATCGTTGATATATCTGTAGGTATAAATCGCAAGGCACAGCTCACTCTGCCTTGCTGGAAATAAGCATTGCCGCGAAAACGACCCATTATTCCTAAATCATATGAAAAATCAATTTCTCGTTCTCTCAAAAACTTTTCGAATCTATCTTTGGAATAACTTTGAGCTAACAATATTTTTACAAAAGAAATAATGTCTTCTAAAGAGAATTCATCCTCTGTGTCAAGAGTTATAAGCTCGCTATTTATTCTTAAAATAGGTTTTTTACCAGAAGAAAAATGCAAATCAGATGCCTTTTTTTTAATGGCTAAGGATAATAAATCCTCTAAAATTTTTTTATAATCCTTGGGCATAATTACAAAAATTTATTAATTTCTTGAATTGTTTAACTTGGTATATAATCCGACTCTAGGAAATATTAATCCACCCCTCAAGTTAAATCTTTATCTGTCTTTTCTTTCCGGTTAAAATAAGAAATAAATTGTCTCTACTAATAATATTTTTTAATCGGATATATAATCAAAAATTAACTGGTTGAAGTTGTTCTTACAACTTCTTCTATGGTGATTTCTCCGCGAAGCATTTTTAAAATAGCATCCTGTCTTATATTTACCATCCCCTGTCTCTTAGCTTCCTCTGCTATTTTTCTCTCTGTTGGTTCTAATAAAATTATCTCCCCTAGCTCTCTACTCATTTCCAAAACTTCAAATAGGCCAACCCTTCCTGAATATCCACTTCCTCCGCACTGATTGCAACCGACTGCTTCCCAAATAGCAATATCTTCTATCTTTCCATAATCAGCCCTGATCTCGGGAGATAAAGAATCTAATTCTTTTACAATTAACTCCCTAGCTTTAACTCCAGGTCTTATCTTTCTGCGACAATGAGGACAAAGTCGCCGCGCCAATCGTTGAGCAATAACAATATTAATAGTTGAAGGTAAAAGAAAGGGTTTTACTCCCAAATCAATCATTCTAGGAATCGCTCCCAAGGCATTGTTCGTATGAATAGTAGAAAGAACAACATGACCCGTAAGAGAAGCGTGAGTAGCCAAATCAGCTGTTTCAGAATCTCTAATCTCACCGACCATAATAATATCCGGATCTTGTCTCAAAACATGCCTAAGACCAGAGGAAAAACTGTAACCGATTTCTGGTTTTACTTGAGACTGACTTACTCCGGCAATAAAATATTCTACGGGATCTTCTAGGGTAACAATATTCACTCCTTCTTTATTTATTGAATTCAAAATAGTATAAAGAGTCGTCGTTTTTCCAGAGCCAGTAGGACCCGTAACTAAAATCATTCCAAACGGCTTTTTCTCTGCCCTCTTAATAATCTCTAAATTTTTTCCCTCTAAACCAAGATTTTTAAAATTAATCAACCGTTGACTAGAATTTAAGACTCTCATCACCACTTTCTCTCCTAGAGTAGTAGGAAATGTAGATACTCTAAAATCAATATCCTGGCCATCCATGACAATAGAGAAACGTCCATCTTGAGGAATTCTCGTTTCGTCAATCTTTAGCTTGGAAATAATCTTAATTCTAGCCACGATAGAAACATGAACCTCTTTAGGGAGCAATAAGCTAGAATGTAAAATGCCATCCAAACGAAATCTTACTCTGGTTGTCTTTCTCAATGGTTCGATATGAATATCTGAGGCCTGCCCCTCTACTGCATGCTTTAAAATAACAGCCACAGTTTTACTAATCGGCGCATCGCCTCTTTTCTGAACAATTTCTGAAGTATTTTTCGGTGTCAACTCTTTCCTCCCAGGCTGAAGTTGCTGCTCTAATTCTCGTAGAGCGATTTTAACTTCTTTACCTAATGTTTGATATTGTTTTAAAAATTCCTGAAAATGACTTAATGTAATTAAACTCACTCGATAATTAAAATTTCTTCGGCGGGCTAAAAAATTCAAAGCTTCCTGAGCCTTAAGATCTTCTGGATAAATCATGCCGACTTCCAACATTTTGTCTTCCATTGCTAAAGGAATCATTTTGTAATGTTCTGCTGAATCTCTGGGAATAAGTTCTAAAATCTCAACGGAAATATCTTTAGGGGAAAATTCTTTAAATGGGATATTTAATCTTTCACTTTTTAACTTGAATAACTCACTTTCTGGCATAAGATTCCTTTCCAAAATAAGCTCTTCTAGAGTTCGTCCCGAACTTTTAATTTCCCCTTTTAAAGATTCAAATATCTTCTTATCAATGATCTTCTTTTTTAATAGCTGGTTTATGAAGGCCATTATCCTCTTTCTGTAATTGTGTTTAATTGTTAGCACAAGTTAGAACCTGATTCTTCCAGTCCTCGTCCTCCCTATTAAAGAAGTCGAGGACGACCTCTCTAAAAATAATGCCCCTTAGCCGTCCTATAAAAAAGGATACAATTGCTATAGGGGGACCACAAAACAATCTATTATTCTTCGGGTAAAGTAGAAGTGCTCATGGCAGTAGAAGTGCTTATAGCAGTAGAAGTGCTTATAGTAGCAGTCCCAGTGTAGGCGGTGAAGGGATTTTCTCTTTCAAACTTCTGTTGAAGGAAGAAAATCGAGCTGAAGGACTTTAAATCCTGTAATATTTGACTTTCAAGATTTTTGAAGTTTACTTGAATTTCTTCTTCCCTTTTCTCTAAAAAGGTAGGTTCTTGAATCGACACCTCTTCTATCTCGTTGCGAAAAAATTTAAACCAAAAAAAGATGATAGCCAATATTAAAATAACTGCCAAAATGCCTAAATAAACTTCTCTTTTTTTCTTTTCGTAAAATAATATGGCCATAATTTAATTGAACATTTGTCAATAAGAATAAATCTTTAGAACAAGACTAAAGGGAATTGGTTCGTTTTCTTCTATCGGAACAGAGAATTCTGTCGCGACGATATTTATCAATCGAGAACTTTTCTCCAGAGAAGAAATAAAATTCATGAAAGCAAAATAGGAACCAGAGAGCTTAAGGTTTAGAGAATACTCCTTAAGTCTCTTTTTCTCTTCGTTTCTGGAAGGTAATAATTTTTGCCAGGTTACATTATCTAAACTCATGCCTGTTTCTATAGATGTTTCTTGTAAAAAATTCAGCAAAGAAGGAATGCCTGGACCGAGAGGTAATATACTATTAACCTTGTCCGCTAATTCCTGATTTTCTTGAATTTTCCTCTCCATAGTCAATAATTGTTGCGTATATCTATTCTGATTTTCTAATTGAACTTTTTTTATAATAAGCGCATCATTCAGACTGTTAAACTCCTGATATTTGGGCCAGAATAAAAATGTTCCCATAATAATAGAGATGAGTATTCCTGTAGTAATGATAATAATAGAATATTTCATTGTGAATTCTTTTCACTTGTTTTATCTGACGGTAAAAGAATTTGAATAGAAAATTCAATTTGATCTTCTTCTCCCAATAAAACATTTACTAATTTAGCCTCTTGAACAAACGGATCTTGATTAAAGGCAAGAATTTGCTGGCCTATGCTGACAAAATTATCAGAAATTCCTTCTAACTTTGCTTCTGATCCATTTATGTCCAATGACAAGGAAGTAAAGTAAATGTCAGGATGAACGAATGCCTTTAAAAAATCGAAAAAATTTGAAAGTTTCTTTCTATCTTGCAACAAGTTAGAAACATCATCTACTTTCATTTTAAAAATTAAAATTTCATCTCTTAGCTCTAGATATTCGTTGGTTCTAAATACTGCCAGCTCTTGCTCTGTTTGTTCGGTTACAGTATTTATACTAATAACCTTATAATTAAAAATCAAATAAAGTCCAATAACGATAATCACCAAAAGAAAAGAAAACCACGGCAACATTTTTTTTATTGTTGATTCTTTCTTAATTGCTGCTTTAGGAATTACTTGAACCATAATCAATTAATTTATTTACTAAATCCACGAAGAGCCATACCTACTGCTATTGTAAACCCAAATCCAAGTTTTTTCAATGTATCTTCTAATGTCGGTGGATAAGCGATGTCTAAAAACGGATTAGCCAACTCCACTGGCAAATCAAGCTCAGTAGATAAATAATCGGCAAAACCAATCAGTCCCGATCCTCCGCCAGCAAGAATAACCTTATCTACTCTTTCTTTGTCTTCTAGATATACTTCATCAAAGATGCTTTTTATTTTCCCCAAGATTGCTTCTCCTACAGGCATAATAATTTTCTTAATAGATGGTTCTTGGTCAGTAAATCCATATATCTTTTTAATGGTTTCTGCTTTTTTCTTTTCGATTTTAAATTGTTCTGAAATAACATTAGTAAAATCTTCTCCGGAAACATCAAAGCTATAAGAAGCTTTTAGGATTCCTTGAGCTACTATAGTAATGGTCGTACTTCTGTCACCAATATCAACCAAGCAAACCACATTACTTTTGTCCTGATATTTTATTAAAGCCCTAACTAAAGCAAAAACTTCTGCCTCTAGTGCGACTATCTTTAGTCCTACTGAATTAGCGATTTTTTGATATTGAGCGATAAGTTCATTCGGCACAGCGACTAGTAGAATACGCACTGGAGCCCTGCCACCTTTTGACGGTCCACCCTTTATAATTTGCCAATCTAATGTAACCTCTGACAATGGTAAAGGAATTCGACGCGGAGCTTCATATTTAACCGCTTGAGGGATTTCTGATTCCGACATTGTTGGCAGATTAAAAGTTGTAAAAAAAGTGGCATAATCAGGAATGGCAAAAAAAGCATCTTTTGATTTAATTTTTGCCTCTTTTAGAATACTAGACAAAACCTCTGACACAACTGATTCGTCTATAGCAAGGGTTCCTGGCTCTCGATCCTGATATGCTTCCCTTATAAAATAATCAGAGCTTAAAATGCCGTAGTTTGACAATGTTTTACTCTTACCTCCCTTCAGCTCTACTACCTTGATAGAGGAAGTTCCAATATCAATGCCTATAAAATTTTTAGAAAATAATTTCAAGAAATTATAATATGTGTTAAATTTGTATAATGCTTTAATTGGTGCTTTATTTTAACACTTATTTAAAATGATTACTATTAAATTTTCAAAATAGATGTGGAAAACTTTATAATACAAAAAATCTTCCCCAAAATCTTAAATCTTTTCTGGCCCAAGCATTGTTTAAACTGTGGCAAGGAGGGCAAATATTTATGCGACGACTGTTTCTCTCTCATTGATATATCTAGAGAACCGCCATGTTTTAATTTTAAATATCTTAATAAACTTTATTTTGCAACAACCTATGATGAAAAATTAATTCAAGCCACTATCAAATTCTATAAATACGGATATGTCAAAGAACTTTCTGAAACCTTAGCTGATTTAATTATGTCTCATTTTAAATTAATAGACAAGTTCCCTCTTTTTTCGCCAGAGACTGCCGAAGATTTCCTCCTCTGCGCCGTGCCTCTTCATAAGTCAAAACTGAAACAACGGGGATTTAATCAGGCAGAAGAAATTGCCAAACACTTGTCAAAATTTTTAAACATTCCCCTTCTCTCTGATATTTTAATTAAAACAAAAAAGACGCTGCCTCAAATGTCGTTAAATAAAGATCAAAGATTAAAAAATATTCTTGATTCTTTCCAAATCAATCCTCAAAAAAAGAATCAAATCATTAACAAAAATATTCTGCTTATTGATGATGTCTTTACCACAGGAGCCACTATGGAAGAATGTGCTAAAGTACTAAAACAAAACCACGCCCAATCTGTATGGGGCGTGGTCGTGGCAAGAGACTAACATGGCGGAGAGGGTGGGATTCGAACCCACGAGTCTGTTAGGACGCCGGTTTTCAAAACCGGTGGAATGAGCCGCTATCCGACCTCTCCAAAATCTAAACGCAAACAATAAAATGCGGAGAGGGAGGGAATCGAACCCTCAAGAGGCTTTTAGACCCCTACAGTTTAGCAAACTGCTTCCTTACCGTTCGGAGCACCTCTCCTTATTCTTCTACAATTGATATAATAATCTATTTTTTATATCTTTTCAAATGTTTTGGGTTGTGTGAACTAAAAATCTTAAAATATTTTTCCATATCTGCTATGCTATCAATCCTTACATCTCTATTGTCAAATAATCTAGATTTTATACCGTTATCTTTCAACACATTAAACACTGAATGACGTAGTGGCTTTGAGTGACTCGTAAATCCAAGCTTTTTATAACTATAAACCTTACCGTTTACTTTGTAACTATGTGTAAAAACAGACCCATCTGTATCTATGAGTCCGCGAACACAGGCTCTCGAATACGACTTATTCTCTTTAATCCATCTGGGTATATCCACTTGTTGTCTAATCTTGTTGCCAATCTTTAATCCGAGCTTACTCACGAGAAAAGCAACTAACTCTTTTCTAGATATATAATATATCGTTGCTGAATATTTCTTATTCTCATAAACGCCAACATCAACATCAAATAATTTATTGTTTAATCTAATAATGAATTTCCCATAATCCTTGTCATCTTCTATATGAAGTGTAAATCTAACTTGATTCTTAGTGATACTCCCATCACCTAAAACAATACCCACAAACTCTGCCAAGTGTGATGAAAATTTTGGTTTTTTAATCGGTTTCAGGCACCCTATAATCTTTGAGATATATCTCCCCTCCCTATCCCACCATTCTTGTCGCCTTTTCTTTCTGTACTCCGGATTGCCACCGATATAACCATATTTTTTATAAACAGCTTTCATTCCTGCTAAAGAACTTTTATAAGCATACCAATAATTGCTTCTTGTTTCGCAATGCTTAGGAAAATCTATCTTCGCTAATCTACATAGTTTATATAAACACTTCACATCGATCGAAAACTTAGCCCTTTTCCAATCTCTGATTGTTCTCTCTGATAAAAAGCATATTTCTGCAGCTCTTTTTACACTCATCCGAGATAAAATAGAGCACATTAAATCTTTTTGTTTCTTTTTGCTCAAAATTACTCTCATAATTGTTAATCAATTCACCTTGTCTCCATTATACCATAAAATCTAGTATTTTAAATAAGAATGTGCGGGTGAACCCAGAAGGGCCCACCCGCTCATGTTTATCGTCATCCGCAAGAGTACAGATGAGGCATTTTGGAAATTCTCTCCCAAAATCCGGATAAGGCTCGAGAAACCAATGGAATCCCGATAACCAGGAAGAACGGGGCGCTACACATGAAAGTCACCAATCCCGCCTCCGAGGCCCTATCTAAGGCCACAATGTATGCGACGAAAGACATCGAGAGGGCAGTCCAAGCCAAGACTCCGTGTCTCATGACCCATGCTATGAGCCTAACAATTCCTTCAAGCCACCAATTTGCAATCCTGCTTCTCTTGAACCGCTCCCACAGAGCATGCATCGGTCTCCTTCCGTCAGGACCGCTCCGGTTCCACCAAGAGCCGTACTTACCAATCAATGGAATCAGTAACCCGAAGTATGCACTTGCTCCTGCCATAGTCAACGCGCCTGCGTAGACACCCCTTATTCCAGCGAGAACTGTTCCGAGAGTCATCGTGATTATAAAAAGTGTCAGCATCCATAGCGCAGGCAACCAGACAACGGTCAGGCACCTGATGCTTGTTGTCCCTCCAAGTAATATGAGAATCTTCTTCCAACCATCCAACCAACCGATCCAAATTCTCTTGAACATAATATCCTCCCTGCGCCCTTGCGCGAATTGTGTGCTTGTGCTGATATAACTATATCATATTTTTAACTTAATGTCAAAGAAAATAGCTTGATTTTAAGCCCTTTTCGTGTTAAATTTAGAGATAAATTGTACTAAAAAAGCCCCCGTAGTTCAATGGATAGAATGCGGGCTTGCGGAGCTTGAGATAGAGGTTCGAATCCTCTCGGGGGCATATGGAAATCTTCGACTCAGTCAGTAAAATTCCAAAAGTTGGACCTGCTTACATAAAACGACTAGACAAAATAGGGGTCAAAACAATTTATGACCTTCTTTTTCATTTTCCTCATAAATATGAGGATTTTTCTAATCTTAAAAAAATCTCTGAAATAAAGATACATGAACCTGTTTGTATTAAAGGAAAAATAATATTGATTGAAAATCAAGTAACCTTTAGAAAAAGATTCAGCATCACAAAGGCAGTTATAAAAGATGAAACAGGAGTAATGCCAGCGACATGGTTTAATCAACCATACCTAACGCAATCTCTTAAGCTAGGAGATGATGTCTGCCTTGCAGCGAAAACAAGTATCGGAAAAGAAGGCATCTATATGTCCAATCCTGTTTATGAAAAAACTTGGCCTGGCCACAGTTTAGTCCATACCAATAGAATTGTTCCCATGTATTCGGAGACAAGGGGGTTAAGTTCAAAATGGTTAAGATTTATTATTAAACCCCTACTTGAAGAATTCAAAAATCAAATCCCAGAATCTCTGCCAAAAGAGTTGATAAAGGAGAATAAACTTTTAAATATCCAAAAAGCAATTTGGGAAATTCATTTTCCTAGTTCTCTTAAAATGGCAGAAAAAGCTAAAAAGAGATTTTCTTTTGAAGATCTTTTTCTTCTTGAACTCTTTGTTTTAAATAAAAAACAAGAGTTATCACAACTTGAAACAATCCCCATTCCTATTAATCTTGAAACAATTAAAAGATTTACTGAGGCTCTTCCTTTTAAATTGACTGATGCTCAGAGAAAATCCTCTTGGCAGATTCTAAAAGACACGGAGAGAGATCGACCAATGACTCGTCTGCTTCAAGGTGATGTTGGCTCTGGGAAAACGGTTGTTGCTACCCTTATTGCCCTAAATGCGGTTAAATCAGACAATCAAATTGCTTTTATGGCGCCAACTGAAATTCTCTCTAGGCAGCATTTTGAAACGCTAGCCAATCTTTTACAAGATTTTAATATTAATATTGGATTACTTACCTCTAAAACAGATAAGTTTATTTCTAAAAAATTAAAACGACAAATTATTGAAATCTCTAGAACAAAACTTATAGAAAAAACCTTAAAAGGAGAAATTAATATTCTAATCGGCACTCATTCTCTCATTCAAGATAAGGTTAAATTTCATAAACTTGGCCTAGTGATAGTTGACGAACAACATCGTTTTGGAGTAAAACAACGAGCTAAACTTTGTCAGAAAAAAAACAATTCTTCAAAAAAAATACTTATCCCTCATTTACTTTCTATGACTGCCACCCCTATCCCCAGAAGCTTGGCCTTAACTGTTTATGGAGACCTAGACTTATCTTTAATAGACAAAATGCCCAAAGGGAAAAGGAAAGTAAAAACATTAATAGTTCCCCAAAGAGACAGAGGAAAGACATATCAAATTGTTAGGGAAGAAATCAAAAAAGGAAAACAAATTTTTGTTATCTGTCCCAGAATAGAGGAAAAAGAAATTAAAGAGGGTAAAGAAGATAAAACCGGTTGGTCAGAAGTAAAAGCAGTTAAAGAAGAATACGAAAGATTATCCAAGAAAATTTTTCCTAAATTTAAATTAGCAATGCTTCACGGTAAAATGCCAACTACAGAAAAAGTTCGAATAATGAAACAATTTAAAAATGGGAAAATAAACATTCTGGTTTCTACTTCTGTGATTGAAGTGGGTATTGATATTCCTAATGCGACAGTAATGCTTATTGAAGGGGCAGAAAGGTTTGGACTAGCTCAACTCCACCAGTTCAGAGGAAGAATAGGAAGGACAGGAGAACAGTCGTATTGTTTTCTTTTCTATAATTCCCGTTCAAAAAACGCTATTGCCCGTCTAAAAGCACTTTCTAAAATTGAAAATGGACTTGAGCTAGCGGAGAAAGATTTAAAAATTCGCGGTCCGGGCCAATTCTTAGGAACAAAACAATGGGGAATTCCCGATATTGCGATGAACGCTTTAGATGATTTCTCTTTAGTAGAGAAAACAAGAGAAGCAGCTAAGAAAATTCTCGCAGATGACCCAAGATTAAAAAATTTCCCTATTCTTAAACAAAGATTAGGAAAATTTAGTCAGAATATACATTTAGAATAATTATCATATATCCTCTTGTGTATCCTCCGGGACGATTTATAGAACAATCAATCCTCTGAGACGATTACAGGATGTGATTAGCGATGTTTTGGGGTTGGCCAAAAGCCCATATATCTACCAAAAAGCCAACGGGTTTGAGCATCAATGGCTGGCAGAGCGGTAAAAAATATCATTGTAAGCGGGAGCATAAACCATTGTAACGATGCTAGAAAAACATTGAATCCTTTTTTCTTTTTTCCCGGCTTTGGAGGAAGCAAATAAAAAGTATAGTAAATAGAGCCAAAAAGACCGAACATGGCAATGATTAATATTCTTCCAGTCATTTTGGGAAAATTATAGGAAAACAAAGTTTGAGAAAACTCGTGGCCACCAAGGAATACAGGAAGCCAGCCTAAAACAGCTAGTAAGATAGAGGCGCAAGCCCAATTCCAATGACCTTCAATAAGTTCAAATGTTAAAGAGATTTTTTTCCTTAAAGAGATTTTTTTATTCTTTAAAAAACCAAAAACGAAATAAGCAATATCTCCCACGCCGTAAGCCCATCTCCTCTGCTGCTTATACATATTAATCATTGTCCTCCAAAAAGTCGTAGCCACATTAGCATCCATTGAAATTGAGCAATGAAGCGGTTCGACTCTATAATCTCCATCAAAAGTCAAAAAACATTGCCAAAAGATTCTGGAATCTTCTGAAACAACATTTGTTTGTTTAAATCCAACCTCCACTAGAGCATCAAACGACATGGAATGAGAAGAAAAAGTAATTAACTTCTCTGCTCTTTCTTGATTCGTGATATGCCAAAACGTAGAAGAAAAAGAGAAAAGGCGCGAAAGACCAGGGGCTTGCCAAACATTGTTTAAGAATAATGGGATGGGCTGGAAGCTAGTTCTTGTTGGTTTAGCAGTGATTAAATAATGATAGGTCAAACAACTAAAATAATTTAGAGACACGACAGTGTCAATGTCAAGAGCAGAAAAAATAACTCTTTTATAATCAATATTCAAATTATCTAGAAGATTTTTAGCTTTTTTTGCAGACCATGATTCGTTAGAACCCTTTCCGGCAAGTTCTCCTGGTAAATCAGCGGGGTGGATAGTAACTAAAAATTTAAAAAATTTATTCTGGAACTCTTTACATATCCGTTGACCCATAATCTGAGTTTCTTTTCCCGCTCTTTCTTCTTGGGCCAAAACAATAATCATTTTCTCTTTGGGATAATCAGTCTTTAACAACGCCTCTATAGATTCTCTCACCAAGGCGTATGGCTCTTTATACATCGGTAAAACAATTAAATGATAAATGCCCTGCCAGTCATTGACGGGTAATCCATTAGAAATCTCTTTGATATCTTTTAGTTTCGCAAGCCAATCAATTTTTCCATTCTCTATCATCTTCTTATATCCCGCCTTCAGATGAAAAGAAAAATATATTGCCCTGCAAAACCAATAGGGCACAAAAAGCAAAATAAAAAAAGCCGCTATTTGAGGCCGAAAATAAGAAAGCGCAACAGCTCCCAAAAGAGTGAGCCACGTCAAAAATCCGGGCAACATTTCTAAAAAGCGAAACAAAACCCTATCTTTGGGGTTTTCTAAATCACAAGCATGAGAAATTCGTAGGTAGTCTTTTGACATTGCGACCCCACGGAGAATCGAACTCCGATTGCTAGGTTGAAAACCTAGTGTCCTGTCCGTTAGACGATGGGGTCAGAAAAACAATTATTAATAATTGAGAATCAATCATTGAACAAGCCTATACTATCAGAAAGTTTGTCAAAATTCAAGATGGCTGATATGCTGAAAGAATGAAAATTCTTGCCATCGAAACATCTTGTGACGACTCGTGTATTGCATTAGCAGAATGTTCTACTAGTAAATTTAAATTAATTTCAAATTTAATTTCCTCGCAAATTGAAATTCATCGCAAATGGGGAGGAGTCTATCCTGCTTTAGCAAGAAGAGAACATCAAAAAAATCTAACCCCGCTTCTTATTCAGGCACTGGAGGGAGCTAATGTTCTTAAAAAATCAAAATCTGAAATTCAAAGCTCAAAACTTAAAAAACTAGAAAGCATTCTTGGGCGTGAAAAAATCCTTTCTAAAAAGTTAATAAAGTTTTTAAGCAAATACAAAAAACCAAAAATTGACTTAATAGCCGTAACAATCGGACCTGGCTTAGATCCTTGTTTGTGGACAGGAGTAAATTTTACCAAAGCTCTATCCTATTTTTGGGAAATACCCATTATTGGAATAAATCATATTGAGGCGCACATTTTCGCTAATAACAGACTATCAATAATTGCTGATAAAAAAAATCTTCCTGCTCTTGCCTTGATCGTATCGGGCGGACATACTCAACTTATACTGATTAAAAAACTCGGAGATTACAAAATACTAGGAGAAACCAGAGATGATGCAGCTGGTGAGGCCTTTGATAAAATCGCAAGAATTATAGGGCTTGATTATCCCGGAGGGCCAGCGATCGCTGCTGCAGCTCAAAAATCAAATACCAAAGATCGAATGTCAAATAGATTTGAGACTAAACTTCCGCGGCCAATGTTAAATACTAAAAATTATGATTTTAGTTTCTCTGGACTAAAAACAGCTGTGTTGTATGATTACAAGAAACGAACAAAAAAAGAAAGAGAATCAAAACAATATATACAAATAATGGCTGGCGAAGCTCAACAAGCAATTATTGATGTCTTAATCAAAAAAACAATCAAAGCGGCCAAGGATTATAGAATTAAATCAATCCTGCTTGGAGGTGGAGTAAGTGCCAACAAAGAACTTAGAAAACAATTCCAGCAAAGGATTAAAAAAGAAAATTCGCGTTTTAATCTTTATATTTCTCCTTCAGAATATTGCACTGACAACGCTGCCATGATCGCCGCTGTCGCCTGCTTCCAGAGAACTGCCAAGAGTCGGACTCTTGATAACTGGCAAAACATTAAGGCACAACCGAATCTTAGAATAGATTAATTATGTATCTCTATCTTATTTTCATAATTTTAGGACTAATTCCCAGTATCATCTGGTTACTTTTTTATTTAAGAAAAGATAAAAGACCGGAGCCGAATGAAATGGTAGTCAAAATCTTTATTTATGGAATGGCTATCACTCTACCAGTTGCCATGATTGAATGGGGCTTTATAAAACTACTTAAAAATCTAGATCTTTCTTCTGTAATGACAATGGCGATTTATTTTCTTGTAGGTGTAGCTTTTGTAGAAGAATTTGCTAAATATTTAGTAATAAAATTTAGAGTATTAAGAGATCCTGAGTTTGATGAACCAGTGGACGCTATGATTTATATGATTATTGTCGGACTAGGATTTGCTGCCATAGAGAACATTTTAATTCTTTTCTTGCTCAAAGAGCCATATCTTTTAGAAAAAACTGCTTTGGCTCTTAGCGGAAGATTTATTGGAGCCACTTTTTTGCATGCTCTTTGCTCCGCTAATATCGGATTTTTCTTAGCTCTCTCTTTATTTAAAACTAAAAAACGGCTGCGTCTCTTATTAAGTGGATTAATAATTTCAACTATCTTGCACGGACTCTTTAATATTGCTATAAAGATAGAAGGATGGCAGGGACTGACTATTGTAATTACTATTTTGATTGGG
>Ga0307992_1000782_pt1 | contig 19648 bp, 23 predicted proteins | sample EllFjometagen133_FD_203162 | JGI IMG/M metagenome (GOLD analysis project Ga0307992, IMG submission 203162) | Marine microbial communities from Ellis Fjord, Antarctic Ocean - #133 | ecosystem: Environmental > Aquatic > Marine > Unclassified | place: Southern Ocean | collected 2014-10-08
GGTGGTTATGTCATAAAAAGCTATAATTAAGCAATTTTTTATTTTTTATTTAAGTATAGTTAGTTGCGAAATTAGTATCATTTTAAAAAGACACATTAATTAAGAATAATATGGAATATTTATCTAAAGAATTATGTATAGATTTAAAAAAAAATTATAATGAAATAAAAACAGATCATAGTTGTTATTTTTATCTAAAATATCAAAAATTAGTTTATAATAGACAAATTAAAGATGCCCATCATCAGTCATTGATAATTGAAGAAGATTCTAATATTCCAAAACATAGAATGCGAAAATTAAAAAGGAATTTGAATGATGCATGGATATGGGGAATATCTAATTTTGACCCATATAATTTTGAGGAGTCATTTATTAGAGAAATAAATGGGAAAATATTACCAGAAATTCATAAAAATTCTGTTCCTCAATATAGAACTTCTCAAGCTTATGTAGGAGGCAAAAAAATGACAAGAGTTATGCCAACACCAGAAAAATTATCTATTTTGAAATACCCAAATTTATAAAAAATTTAAACAAACAGTTTGAATATATTGGAAATCAATTAAATATTAATCCAATTGATGTAATAAACGCATCAACTTATGCTCATTTTGATATAGCAAGAATACATGCATTTTTAGATGGAAATGGTAGAACTGCAAGGTCTATCCAAAATATAATTTTAAATTATTATGGGATACCTGTTCCAGTAATTAATGCTTTTGAAAAAGGTGACTATTATACATATTTAGAAGAAGCAGTAGAAGGATATAAGAGTAATAGAGCAGAGGGTAGGGAATCCGAATTGTCTAAAGGAGAACATAACTTTTTTGAGTATATGGGTAATGAAGTCAATGAATCTTTAGAGAAAATGGTAGATATCTGTCATAAACATCCATAAATAGTTTTGCAAATATTGAATAATTTTTACCATCTTTACCAAAATTTTTAAACCAATACAAACTGTCACAATTATGAAACTTTTTATATTCGGATCAACAGGTGATTTAGTTAATAGAAAAGTTTTACCAGCTTTACAAAATTTTAATAGTGAAAAATTAGAAATTTATGCAATAGGAAGAAAAAATATAACACAAGAGAAATATTTACATCACGTATGTTCAGAAGATAGATGTACACCAATATTCCAAGAATCAATCAAATACATAAAACTAAATTTTGACAAAGAAGATATCTGTGGGAAAAAATGTATTGCAAATTTTGACCAAAATAAAACAAACTATGTTTACATATCACTTCCCCCATCACAAATTAAAAAAATTCTTTATTCTTTAAAAAAATTCAAAGAACTAAACTATTCAATAAAAATATTAATAGAAAAACCATTTGGAAGTAATCTACTAGAAGCTAAAGAATTAAAGCAATTAATAGAAGAAAACAATCTGGGAAAAGACATCTTTTTATCAGATCACTATTTATTCAAGCAAAATATAATTAATCTTCCAAAGCAAGATTTCACAAAACTAGAAATCAAATCAACAGAAGAAGTAGGTTTAGAAGGTAGAACAACATATTACAATTCAGTCGGAGCCTTAAAAGATATGGTACAAAGTCATTTTCTGAATATAACACAGAAAATATCAAAAGAAGAATTAAAAGACAAAATCGAAATATTAGAATTCAAAAGAGGGCAATATAAAAATTATTCAAAAGAACTAGGAAAAAAATCAATAATAGAAACATTCGTAAAATTAAAATTAAAATTAAATAACAAAGAACTAATATTTACAACAGGAAAAGCACTAAATCAGAAAGAAAGCTTTCTAACAATAAATAGGACTAAATATAAATTTGGAATAGGGAATGAATACTTAGAAATATTTAAAAAATTTATAAATAACGAAAAAAATTTCTTTCCAACAATTGAACAAGCAATAAAATCATGGGAAATAATAGAAGAAATAGAAAAAAAGAAACCAGATCTATTTTATTACGATAATACCTATCTTTTCTAAAAGAAATAACAAATAAAGAACTTAGAACTCATTATGTTTAATCCATAACCAATTTATCTTTTACAACATATTCATTTTAGAACAATAAACCTTATAAAGGTTTATCGGAACCGATAAAGTATGAGAGTAAATAATGTATTAACAATAATGTTTGCAACACTAATGCTTCTAGCAACAGTAAGCGCATATTCAGACTCAGTATACGTAGAAGACTATGACTTAGAAATAAGCTATGACTCAGCAACTGTAGATGATATTTTTACGTTAACATTAAAAATAACAAACGATGCAAGCATAGCAAAAAATCTGACATTAGACTTCAAAGAAGATGATCCATTTGAATTTATAACAGATGATGAAATTACAACGTTAATCAATTCAAGTGAGACAAAGACTTTCAATTTCAGGATAGAAGTAGATAAAGATGCAGACTCAAAATCTTATGATTTAGAATTTAATCTAGATGACGGATCAGATGACTGGAATGATGAATTTAAATTAAGAATAATCAGTGATACAGTAGAAATAACACTAGGAGAAATTATTTCAGCCCCAAAAAAAATCATACCAAATTCACAAGAGGTAAAATTTGATGTAACAATAAAGAATTCAGGTGATTATACATCAGAAAACTTAATCGCAACATTAAACTTACCAGAAGGGTTCTCTCCATCAAGTTCATATTCAGACAAAGTGCATTTAGGTGATTTAGCCTCAGGAATATCCAAAACATTAACATTCTATTTTGACACAGATAAAACACTATCAGAAGCAAGTTACACAGCAACATTAGATTTAGATTATACATCAGAAGGAAATGATGAAACAAAAACATTAGAAATAGAACTACCAGTATTCTCAATCCCACAATTTGAAATTACGAATGTAAAAATATTAACAGAAGGAATATACCCAGGGTCAACTACAAAAGTAAGACTAGCAATCCAAAATATAGGTGGAGAAAACTCAAAAGATGTAAGTTTAAAAGTATATGAACGAAGTGATCAACCATTTTCATTTACAGAAAAGTCTTCTTATGTTGGAAGCTTAGATGTAGGAGAGACAGGTTATGCAATATTTGATTTTGAAGTAGATAAAGATGCAACACCAATGTCATATATATTAAACTATCAAGTAAGATCAATCTCAGGAGATTCAGTCTTAGTAGATGATGTAACATCAAACATCAATGTAACAACAAAAACATTAGACATGAAACTTTATTTATTTGTAGGAATAGTAATTATAACAATACTTTTAATCGTTCTATCTATATATGTAATAAGGAGAGCTTAAATGGCAGTAAATGGTGCCTTAAAATTACTGGTACTAAAAGTCTTATCAACAGAAAAAAGGAAAGGTAGCCAAATTTCTAAAACAATAGAAGATAAAACAGGATGGAAAGTTTCCCCAGGTTCACTATATCCTTTAATGCAAGAACTAGTAAATTTAAAATTAACATCAGTAAAAAAACAATCCAATACGAAAATATATTCAATAACATTAAAAGGGAACCGATTTCTAAGAGAATCCGATAAAAAGAAAAATGAAATTTTAAAGAAGATAGAAGAGGGAGTAAAATTTCTAAAATTATTAGGAGAAGAAGATTGTATTAATAATATTATCGATAATTTTGATAAAAAACATTTAAAATTAATACCAATAACTGAAGAATTGATTGATTTGGAAAAAGCAATAAATTCATTAGACATAAAAAACAATCAAACAAAAATAAAAGTAATAATAAAAGAAGCAATAAATAAAATGAAGAAGCTAAAATGAAAGTGTTAGAAAAATTATCATCATTTCAATACAAACATGCAGCATGGATTTTATTAATTGCACTAATAATAACAACGGTATTAGGAATTGGGATATCAAAAGTTTCAATGCAATCAGATATGGATCAAATGATGCCTCAAGATTTAGAAATTTTTAAAGTAGAAGATAGAATCCAAGATAATTTCGGTGGTCAAGATGGAAGTTTCGTATTAATTAGAATAGAAGAACCAGAAGAAAATGGAGTATACGATATAAGAGATCCAAGAATTATAGAATTTTTAGTAGAATTAAAAACAAAATTAGAAAAAGAAGATTTAATAGAATCAACACAATCAATAGGAGCAATGTTTACAATAGACACAATCCCACCAACTTTAGATTACTCAAAACAAATATTTTCAAGCATCGCAGGCGTTAATGCATTCTTCAATAAAGACTATTCAGCAACGATGATGATAATTTCTTCAGATTTAGGCGGTGGCGAAGATAAAATAAAAGAATTAGATAGTATAATTAATGAAGCACTATCAGAAACTTCAAAGCCAGATGGAGTAACAGTTTATATAACAGGAACACCACAAATAAGATCAATGATTTTAGATTTACTAGCAAGCGATGCAGTATTCACAATTTTAATTGCAGCACTAATGATTTTAGTATTACTAATAATTTTAGAAAAATCAGCAACAAAAGCATTACTAATATTCACACCACTCCTTTTTGGAATTTCATGGACACTAGGAACAATGGGATGGTTAGATATCCAATTATCAGTTGCAACCGTTGGGATAGGAGCAATGATTCTAGGACTAGGAGTCGAATATGGGGTATTCATAGTAAGTCGTTATAGCGAAGAAAGAGAGAATAAAAGTTCAAAAAAATCACTAAAAATCACAGTACAAGAAGTAGGAAGTTCAGTCTTAGGAAGTGGAACAACAACAATAATGGGATTTTTAGCATTAACATTTTCAATGATGCCAATGCTTCGAGACTTAGGACTCTCACTAGCTTTAGGAATAGCTTTCTCACTAACGGCAGCAATATTCATCAACCCTGCATTAATTGTATTAGAAGAGAGATTTGAGCATCTAATAACAGAAAAGAAACACAAAAGACTCACAGAAAAAACTAAACAACATGCAAAACAAAAAGCACTAAATGAAAAAAATCACTAAAAAATATGCAGATTTCGTAAGCCAAAATTCAGCAATTGTCTTAGTTCTAAGCCTAGTTCTAACACTAATAATGTTTGTTGGAATACAACTAATGCAAACCCAAGATATGAATTACGAAGACATGTTACCTGACGACTATGACGTAATTAAAGCCTTTTCGTTGATATCAGATGACTTTGGTGGAACAAATTCAGGAACAATCGTAATAGAAATAGATAACAACTATGTAAATTCTAATGAAGTAAAAAAAGTAACAGAACCAATACTAATAAGATATTCATTATTACTAGAAACATATCTAACAAACTCAAACAATGTTGAAGAAATCAATGGAATGGGACAAATAATAGAGAAACAATATGGACAAATTCCAAATACTCAATTAGAAATAGAAACAATTTCGAAAAGTTTTGTAGGAAAAAGTTATGTATCAGAAGACGAATCTATGCTATTAATAAAAATAACATTCGATGATGAGGTTGAGAGTGAAGAAATTACAAATGAAATATCAGAATTAATAAATCAAATAGACAAACCAGCAGGAATTAAAATTAGTTTATCAGGAGAAATATTCCAAGATGTAATAATAAAGGAACAAATTGGGCCAGATATGAATAGGACTTCAATGTTCTCAATGATAGCCATAATTTTAATTTTAATTTTAATTTTTAGGTCAGTAAAAGGAGTCGCTCTACCTTTAATGACAATCATTTTTGGAATTATGTGGACAATGGGATTCTTGGGATTAACAGGAAGCGGATTATCTTCAATGACAAGCGGAGCAATCTCAATGATAATGGGAATAGGAATAGATTTTGGAATTCAAGTAATGAGTCGTTACAATCAAGAATTGAAAAAGAACGATAAAAAAGCAGCAATGTCAAAAACACTAAACGGGATATTAGTGCCAATATTAACAACAACATTAGCATGCTTAATTGGTTTTAGAGCAATGGGATTAGGAGAACTTTCAGTGATGGCAGAAATGGGAATAATCATGAGCTACGGAGTTATCTTCTGTATGCTAGCAGCAATTACAATAGTACCAAGTTTATTAGTAATTCTAACAAAAGATAAGAAATAAAAGATTCTTTATTTAATATTTTTTAATCCATGGAGTCCTAAAATTTATAATTCTTTTAACCAATGGACCAAAAGTCCATTCTCTTTATATATAAAAAAAAAGGAGTAGTATTATGAAAAAAGAATCAGTGATTAAAATTGATAATGTATGGAAAAAATACGATATGGGTAAAGCAGATCCATTAGTTGTATTAAAAGAAATTAATTTAGAAATTCAAAAAGGTGATTTTATTGCGATTACAGGGCCTTCTGGTAGTGGAAAAAGTACAATGATGAATATAGTAGGGGCATTAGATAAACCATCATGGGGGACAGTGTATTTAGATAATAAAGACATCTCAAAAATGAATGAATCAACACTATCAATTTTACGAGGAGAAACAATAGGTTTTATTTTCCAACAATTTAATTTGCTTCCAACTTTAAGTGCTCTACAAAATGTGATGCTTCCAATGGAAGTAATAAATACGAAAGAAAATATAGCGAAAGAAAAGTCAGTAAAATTATTAACAGATCTAGGTTTGGGAGATAGACTTCATCATAAACCATCAGAACTATCAGGAGGACAACAACAAAGAGTTGCTATAGCACGATCACTTTCAAATAATCCAGAGATTATATTAGCAGATGAACCAACCGGAAATTTAGATAGTAAAACCGGTAAATTTGTGATGGACTTTTTAATAGATTTAAACAAAAAAGGAAAAACAATAATATTAATTACTCACGATTTAGAATTGGTAAAATATGCCAAAAGAATAGTCTACATAAAAGACGGAAGAATTGAAAGGGAGGTTAAAAAATAAATGGGGTAAAATCCATTTTAATTAAGATAATGAAAAACAAATACAAGTATTCTACAAGTTTATTTCTATTACTAAGTCTAATTCTAATAAGTCAAGTTTCAGCATCTGAAAATTGTGATTTAAGTGTAACAATGGTAAATCAAGATTCATATCCTGCAACACAAGGAGAATATGTTGATGTCTTATTCCAAATTTCAGGTATAGATAATTCAGAATGTACTGGTGCATATTTTGAATTAGTTCCATCATATCCATTTTCAGTAGATAGTGATGAGGAATTAATCCATAAATTAGAAGGGAGTACATGGGTATCAAATTCAAAAACAGAATGGATGATTCCAATAACATTACGAGTTGATTCAGATGCAATAGATGCAAATTCAACAATTAGTGTAAAATATGGAGAAGAACGAGGAAATGTTGTTGAGGAATTTGATATTAAGATAGAAGATCTAAGGACAGATTTTGATGCAGTAATTCAAGATTCTAGTTCAACAGAAATATCTATTGCAATTGCTAATATCGGTAAATATACAGCTAACTCAGTTGTTGTAAGAGTTCCAGAACAAGATAACTTCAAGGCAACTAGTACAGATGGACAAATGGTAGGAAATCTAGATAGTGGAGATTATGCAATTGTTAATTTCGACATAACAGCAATTCCACAACGAGATGCAGAAGATACTAATAACTTTGATTTTGACATATACTATACAGATAGCTTAGGAGAACGAAGAATTGTAAACATGGAATTGAATCTTAACATGAATCAAAATTTAATGAATGCAACTTTTATGCCTGGAGAAGGTATAGGTATGAAAAAAGGAGAAGAAACTTCAAATTCAAACAATAATTGGATTTGGTATATTGTTGTTATAGCAATATTAGGAGCGTTCTATACTATATATAAGAAAATAGGAGTAGATAATTTGAAGAAGAAGTTTAAGAAAAACAAAAAAACATCTTCTTCAAAAGTTCCAACTTGGATTACAAAAGAAAATAGTAAATAATTCTCTTAGTACACTCTAAAATGAAAATAAAAAAATCATTTCAATTAGCATTTAATATCCTTATGCATGGAAAACTACGTAGCTGGCTAACAATAATAGGAATAGTAATTGGTATTGCAGCAGTTGTATCTATTGTCTCAATAACTCAAGGAGCTGAGGCAAATCTAGAAGAACAATTAGGAGGTCTTGGAGCTGATATATTAACAGTAACACCAGGATATTCCGTTGCTAAAGGGTCATCTGGTGGTTTTGGTGGCGGAATGGGACGAGATCTAAAAGATACATCCTCTAATGATGATGAACAAGAAAATCTAACATCAAGGGATATTCTATCATTAACAACGGTTGACAATATTGATTGCGTAATGGGAAAAGTTTCAGAAAAAGGAACAATAGAATATCTCACTAAATCAGCAACATCAACTATTAACGGAGTAGAAACTGAAAATTGGAAAGAAATAACAACAGAAGAATTAGAATCAGGTAGATATCTAATTAACAGTGATACATATTCAGTTGTAATAGGTGGAAATATTGTAACTAATACATTTGAAGATGGAATTCCATTAAACAGTAAAATTGTGATTGAAGATAAAACATTTAAAGTTGTTGGGATCCTAGATTCAGGTTCAACAATATATATGCCAATAGAAATAGCACGTATAATTTTAGATGATGTTGGAGATAAAGAATTTGATTCGATATCTGTAAAAATAAATGATATAGATATCAGTAATGAAACAGTGAATGAAATAACAGAAACTCTATTAAATTCAAGAGGTATTCTCTCAGAAACAGATCAAGATTTTACAGTAACTGATCCTAGTGAAATGCAAGAAACAATACAAGAAACAATGAACACAATGACTTTGTTTTTAACAGCAATAGCTGCAATTTCCTTATTAGTAGGAGCAGTAGGAATAGCAAACACTATGTTCACATCAGTCTTAGAAAAAACAAAAGATATAGGAATTATGAAAGCAATAGGAACTCAAAATAAAGATATATTGCTAATATTTTTATTTAATTCAGGATTGATAGGATTTGTTGGTGGACTAGGAGGAGTCATATTAGGGATCTTCGGGTCAAATTTAGTAAGTTCTATGAGTGATACAGGTGGAATGGCAGGTAAAATGTTCGGAAGTACTACAATAACACCAGAACTATTAATCGGGGCATTATTATTCTCAGTAATAGTAGGAATGATTGCAGGAGTTATACCAGCTTACAATGCTTCAAAAATGAAACCAGTAGATGCACTAAGATACGAATAGTTTTTTTATTTTACTCTTTTATTCTTTAGAGGCTTATTTCTTTTTTAATATGAGTAGCAGAAAATTCTAATATTAAAGTTTCAGGATTAGTAATTTACAAATTAAATTCATCAATAAAACTTACAATAACCTGATATTTTTCTAAAAATTTACGTCCCTTCTCACTCAACGAAACAACTTTTCCACTCTTATTGTTAACAATCTCAATAACAAATCGCTTCCTCATCAAATCAGAATAATATTCATTAAATCTACCAGTCGACAAATTAGACTTTCTAATTAATGGAGTTTTCTTAATAGAATTACGATTTTCTTGAATTATAAATAAAATGTCTCTAATGATTTCAAGTTTTCCTCTCTTCGCCATTAATGTCCTCCAGTATTTTTAATAACTTTATATAACATTATTAAAAAGATAGAAATAGAAGCCAAATAAATCAACATCTGAATAGTTTGAAAGAAAGTAGGAATAATCATCCCAAGAATATTTAATCCCCAAAAAAACAACAACATCAAATACACAACATACAAATGATTGTGTTTTTTCTTTTCCGAAATCTTAGCAATGATAACAGACGTAATAATTATAATAAAAAATAACAAATGTAAATAGAAATTAAAAATAGGATTTCTAATTACCAAACTTATAATTGCTAATCCAATGGCAATAAAATTCAATAAAATATCTAAATTTATTTTTAATTTTATTCTCTTATACAATGTGCTATATAATAAGTACATAACAGACATAGAACTAAAATAAATAAACAAAGGTAAACTAACCATTCCAAGACTCCTAGTAGGAAAAGCAAAAACATCCGTTTTACTAATTGTTGTCAAAACAAACTTCAAAAATGATCTAAAAAAGTAAGCAATAGCAAAATACAAAAAGGATAATCTGAAATATTTAATTCCCTTATGAGAACTTAATTCATATAACTCTTTAGTTCCAAAATAAATAATTAAACAACAGGCAATAATTACAAATGAATACAAAATTTCTGTTCCTAAAGTTACCTCAGCCAAGTGCCTCATACCCATCCCAATTCCTATCTTATCCATAAAAAAAATAACTTTAGAAACTATATAAAACCAATGGACCGCAAATCCACTCTACTTATAAAATAAAAAAACTAAAGTTAATTATGGAAAACATGAAAGGAGGTAAAATGGATAATAAAAAAATAACAGGAGTGTTTGCAATATCTTTAATCGCTTTATTTAGTATAAGTTTAGTAGCTGCTCAAGGATTTGGATTTAATAGAATGTCTGATGAAGATCAAGAATTATTTCTAGATGAAAGAGAAGTAATGAGAACAGCAATAGAAAATGAAGATTATAGTACTTGGAAATCACTAATGGAAGACAGAATTGCTAGAATGCAAGAAAGTTTGACAGAAGATGATTTTAAAGAATTAGTTGCAAATCATGAAAATAATATTTTAGCAAGAGAAAATGGTGAATTTGAAAATAATTTCCAAAAAAGAATGAATCATTTTCAAGCTAGAAACTTAGTTGAGTAAAATCAACAATTTTTTTTATTTAACAAATGGACTCTAAGTCCATTATCTACACTTTGTATAATATCCAAATGAATTGAAAAATAATGGATTATTCTGATCAACCTCACGAGCAAATCTAATATCTTCAATACTATAAAATGCTTTAGGATTAATATTATGAATAATACTTGTTATATCCTTAATTTTTTTTCTATCAATTATAGAAAAAATAATTTTAACTTTATTATCACGACCATGAGCATTTACATAAGTTAATCGATATTCCTTATCTTTCAAAACATCAATTAAATCATCTGCACCATTCTGGGTAATAATTCTAATCATAATTTTCCCAATAGATAATTTATCTTCAATCATAATCCCAACAAAATTTCCCGCAGCAAAACCTGCAGCATAAGTAATATATAACCAAATATTCGTAACATTACTCATAATCTGTTGCATTGCAATTAACCAAATCAAAACCTCAAAAAATCCAAGAACAGGAGCCAAATATTTTTTCCCCTTAGCTACAAAAATAATTCTAATAGTTCCAAGAGTAACATCACAAATTCTAGATAAAAAAATCAAAGTTGGCAAAATCAAAAAACCAAATCCCATGCAAGAATTATCAAGATTATCTTTTTAAAGATATCTGTGCAAAAAATGTAGTTTATGTAGTTATTATATAATGACATACCTAAAGGTTTAAAAACATTATAATATATAAAATAATATGACATGTTTTGAATCAATTTTAGAAGATTTAGAAGATAACGAAAATCCTTTAGTAAGAGGAGAGTGTTGTTTAGGTTTAGAAGAAAGAATAATACCTTTACAAGATTTAGAATTAATACCAAATTTTTCTCAAAATTCAAAAATTACTCCAGAATCATTAAAATCAGCAGAAGATTTATATAATAATATTAAATCCTCAGAATATACAGTATTAAGTATACCTAAAACTTCTAGAATTGTAGTATATAATGATAATAATGAAGAAGTTGGTAAATTAAAATATCATTTTAATGATATAAAAAAAGAACTAATGTTTATAGATGAAATAAAGGTTTATAAAAAAGAACAAGATTATTCTTTAGACAAGAAGTATATAACTAAAATGTTAATAGATGAAGCAATAGAGTTAGGATCAACAAAAAATAAAATTGAGACATTATTAAAAGTTAATGAATCAAATAATTTTGCAATGGGTATTTGTCAACATAGGGAATTATATCAAGCAAAAGATTCAAGTTATGTCTTTATTGAAAATAGTAAAATTGAATGAATAATTTATTTTCTAGAAAAATTTCAACGATAAAATATAATATGTAACTACTTTATAATAACTCCATAACCAAAGTTTTAAAAGTATTATTATCAATATAATACTATGAGAAATTCAGAAACATTAGAAACAATAGCAGATAAATTATTAAATGGAGAAATAGATTCCGAAACAGCAAAATTATTATGTGAAAAGATACCTATCAATAATTCTAAACAGCAAAATTCATTAGAATACACAACGGAGGTTGGCTCTTCACAAATTTTAGCATATGATAACAATGACCAAGAAATAGGAAGATTAGAATATCTTTTTAATGAGAGGATCCAAGGACCAATGTTTATAGATTATGTAGAATCTTATCAACAAAATAAAGGTATATTTCATGCTACATTTAACGAGCTATTAAAATATACTAAAGAAAAGAACATAACTCAAGTATTGTTAGAAGTTGATAAACGAAATGAAAATGCAATAAAAATTTATGAACATTATGGATTTCACCAAACAGATGATTTATCTTTTACCCCATCAAAGGTCTCTGGAACAGAATGGATGATATTTAATCTAAATTTTAAAACCAAAGCCTCATAAACCAATATTTCTTTAATTAAGTATGGAACAAAGAATTCAAAAGATAATCGCTTCAACAGGAAAATGCTCAAGAAGAAAAGCAGAAAAGTTAATAGAAGAAGGAAAAGTTAAGCTTAACGGTGAAATAGCAAAATTAGGAGATAAAGCAGAAGAAACAGACATTATTCTAATAAACGATACCCCAATTACAATACAAGAAAAAAAACACTACTACATTCTAAATAAACCTAAAACATATCTCGTAACAAAAGATGACCCAGAAAAAAGAAAAACAATTTATGATTTAGAATCATTACAGCAATTGAAAAAAAAATTGAAATTTAATCTAAATTACGTAGGAAGATTAGATGGACTGAGTGAAGGATTGTTATTATTAACAAATGATGGAGAACTTACAAACAAATTAACACATCCTAAAAACCATGTAGAAAAAAAATATAAAATAAGAACAGATCCAAAAATCAAAAAAACAGATATTGCACAAATAGAACATGGAATGAGAATTGATGGAATAAATTTTGATGGTGAAATTACAAATAGGAGAGATAATACCTTTGATATAACAATCCATGAAGGAAGAAATAGAATAATAAGACGAGTGTTACAAGATTTTTTAGGGTATAGAATATTTATGTTAAAGAGAACAAAAATAGGTGATTTAGGATTAGGTGATTTAGGGGAAGGTCAAATTCAAGAAATATCTAAACCAGAATTTAAATAATTTTTATCTCTTTCCAACGACTTCTCTTAATCCAAATAAACGAAATCAAGCCGGTTAAAATATTAGAAATAGGATAAGCAATCCAAACGCCATTAATCCCTAAGGAAGTAAATCTAGATAATCCGAACCCAAAACAAAACAAAAAAACCAAAGACAAAACAGATAGAAACATTCCATTATGTGTATTCCCAGAGCCATTAAAAACACCGATTATCGCCATATTCAGACCAATAAACCCGAAAGTCAAAGCCATAGCACGAATAAAATAAGCGCTCTGTCTAATAACTTCAATCTCACCAGGGACAAAGACACTAGCAACACTTTTAGCAGCAATAAACATAATAATTCCAAACAAAGTCAAAGTAACAAAAGCAAGTAACATTCCCCTATTCGAAACATGTGCTGCTCTATCAATCTTTTTAGCTCCCATATTTTGACCAACCATAGTAGAAATCGCTATAGAAAATCCCATCCCAGGAACAATAATTAATCCTAAAATACGAACACCCAAACCAAATGCTGCTACTGAAATTGTACCAAAACCAACAACAAGAAAAGTAATAAGAACCATATTTAATGCACGTACAGATTGAGAGATACCAGCAGGTGTTCCTAATTTAAACATTTTCTTAAAAATTCCAACATGTGGAATCAAATCTTTAAAATGCATCTTAATGCCACGACTTCCTTTAATCAAAATTATAATTCCGACAAGAGAAGACAAAGCCTGAGAAATAATTGTAGTCCAAGCAGCACCTGCAACACCAAAACTAGGTATAAAATTCCAACCCATAATGAATAAAGGATCCAATACCAAGTTCAATAGAACCGAACAAAGAACAATATACAAAGGAATCTTTACCTCACCAATACCATTCATCAAAGACTGAAAACTAAAATAGATATAAGAAAATAAAACACCTAAAAATGAGATTTTCAAATATTTAACAGCATCAGGAATAACACTAGGAGAAGCTCCCATTAAACCAATCAAAGGTCCAGAAATTAAAAAACCAAAAACTCCAACAACAGCAGAAATCAAGAACATTGCACTAATAGTCTGAGCAGAAATAAAATCGACATTTCTATGATCTTTTTTACCTTTATATTGAGAAACTAAAATAGTTCCAGCAATACCTAGACCATTACCAAAAGAAGTAATCAAAAACAGAATAGGCCAACTTAAAGAAACAGATGCAACCGCATTAGCACCTAAACGACCAACCCAAAAAGTATCAGTTAAATTATAAATCATCTGCAAAACCATTGCAAAAATAATAGGCATCGCAAGAGAAACCAATGTTTTAACAATAGGACCATCTAAAATAAGATTTTTTCTAGATTTATTTGTGTTCTTTTTATTCATAGAAAAAATTCGAAAAAACCATTAATAAAGTTAAGTATTTTAATTAATATTAATTTTATTTATAATAAACCGTTAAACAATTAAACCAGAATCTTCTTTCTTAGTTATGTCACAAAATTTACAAAAAGGACAACATTTCTTAACTAATCCTAAAATAATTCAAAAAGAAATTGAAATTTCCGATATAAAATCAACAGATAAAATAATAGAAATCGGTGCAGGGGAAGGTGCTCTAACAAAAGAATTAGCAAAGTTATCAAATAAAATTTTAATATTTGAAATAGATAAACAATACAAAGATAAATTAGAACCAATTAAATCAAAAAATCTTACAATAATTTATGACAATGCAATAATTTTTCCATGGATAAATTACAATAAAATAATTGCGAATATCCCATACAATCTTTCAGAACAAATTTTAAACAAGTCAATAATCGAGGATATTTCATCCTTAACATTAATTGTAGGAGAAAAATTTAAAATAATTCTTGAAAATAACAAAACAAAGTCAGGAGTTTTGGCAAATATCTTTTATCAAATTAATTATATCAAAAAAATTGATAAAAAAGAATTTATTCCATCACCAAGAGTAAATTCATGGTTAATTAAATTAACATCAAGAGAACAAAATTTAAAAACACAACTAATAAAATCAATCTTACAAAAAAATGGAAAAACAAAGAATGCAATAATATATTCATTAGTAGAACAAGGAAAAACAAAGAATGAAGCAAAAGAAATTATAAAAGAAATAAACTTAAGTGAAAAAGTCTTAGATAAGTCAGTAAAGAAAATAACAACAAACACAATATTAAAATTATATAATTTTTAATTTAAAGAATTTTTTAGAATACATTCATCCAATATTTTTCCATCAACTTTTTCAACTTTCTTTTGAAAATCCATAATAAATTTTGAAATGTGTTCATAAAGTATATTTTTGATATCGGAACTTAATAATTGGCCTTTTTTATATTTATTAAACAAGTCTTCACTTCCTTTCTCATCTAAAAAGAAATTTTTTAAATACTGACAAGCCATATCAATATCAGGATTTCCACCCAATTTCCTATGATCTTCTACCTTTTCCTGTCCACCGGATAACGCTTTATTACATTTTCTTTTCACACTTTTTATATTATCGTCTAAAAAAATAGCATTATTTTTAGATTTACTCATTTTTTCACCATCCAAGCCAGGTAAAAACTTTACATGAATTACAGCAGGTTTGGGAATTCCATAACGACTAGCAATATCACGAGCAATTCTTAAATGAGCATCTTCATCAGGTCCAATAGGGACTAAAACATTCTTAATATTAAACCTCTCTTGAGGAAATAAAACATGAGCAGTCTGAACCGCAGGATAAAAATGTAAACCAATATTTTTATCAGGAGAATAACCATAAGTTGCTTTAATCTCAGAATAATTGATTTTTTTACTCATTTTAAAAGCCAAATTATAAATATTTGTATAAATATTATCAATAATAAAAAATGTTTTTTTAGGATCAAATCCATAAGCTAACATTTCTTTAGCAAGTTTCATTGCATTATTTTTAGCTTCTTCTTGTGTATCAACTTTACCAGCAACAAAACTTTCATCATCAGAAATTGGGATAAAAACTTTTACTCCATATTCTTTTTGGAAAAATAGATTTGTATCAAAAACTAATTTATGTCCTAAATGTAAAGTTCCAGAAGCATTAATACCAGAAACAATAGCAGACTCTTCTCCATTTTTTAAAGCCTTAAAGAATCTATCAAAATCTCTATGAGAGTAAATTAATCCTTTCTTAAAAGTATACAAGTTTGGTAGCTCTGCTAAGTCATTTATATCTTTCGCACCAAACTCTTTTACAAGCTTAGCATTATCTGCAATAATTTCATTATTCATAAAATAACAAATAAAATAAGGTATTTATATCTTTAGAAAAACTAAAATGGTTTTAAAAAGTAGAAGGCAATCAATCCAATCAAAAGAAGATTCCCAACAGTAAATGTAAGCACAACAGGCCAATTATTTTCTAATTCTTGATAGAAGTTTTCACTTTTATCTATTCCAGAGTATGAATTAGAAGTACTGACAACAAAATCGGATACAATATCTTTAGTAGATTTTTTCGATATATCAATCTTTATTTCACTGTTAGAGCTAGTGCTACTATCATCATCATCATCATCACCATCATAAATTTCCCATACAGAAATAGTTATATTTTCCTCATAACACAAACTATAATTTCCATCAATTCTTTCAGGACATATACTCATTTTTATCAAATAATTTTCAGCATCATTAAATGTATAAACAAACTTATTTTTCCCAGTATCATTAAAGGAGGCTGTAAAATTATAAATTTCATTATTGGAAGAATCATCAATTCTAATAACAATTGTAGAATTTGATTTTTGCTTAATACCAAATTCATCAACATATCTAGATTTATATGAATAATCAATTTCAATTTCTTCATTAACTTGAGGTGTGTTATCAGAAATTCTATCAATATTTAATTCAGAAAAAGAATAATTATTATTAGTAGTCTCAACAACTTTTACTTGCACAACATCTTTTTCTAAATTTTTATTAATAATTTTTAAGTCATCAATTTCAGTCGTAATCCAAACATTGTAAATTCCAATACTACTAAAATTATAATCAAAATCTAAATCTGTCTCAGCATCATAATCTAAAACAATATTTTTAACTTGAGTATAAACAACACTTAAATCACTAGTATCAATCACACTAAATGTTACCAAACCACTAATATTTTCTTTCAAATCAATATCAACATGTCTTGTGTCAGGTAAAAATAGATCAGCAGAACTAAATCCAACAGTTGTATTAAATTTAAGGATATTTCCAATTAAAGTATTAGAAACACCATCAAATGATTTTATAGGTAACCATCTATTTGTTTTTTTAGCTAAATATACATTAGGAGCATCAAAAGTATCAGTAGAATCTCCTTGAGCTTTCTCACCCCATACTTGATAACCAATATAATCTTCATCATAAAAATATAAAGCATAACCATAATCACTTAATCGAACAGTTGGATAACTAATAACAACATTATCTACACTTGTACTAGTTGAAAGAGATGTAACTTCAGCTCCTTTCAAAGAACAATTTAAATTAGCACATGTATATACATCAACATTAAATCCAGATACAATATTACTGGTCTCAATCAAATCATTAGTATCATTAAGTTCAGCTTCATAAACAGTATATCTAACATTAATATTAGCACTAACAAAAGCAAGACTAAACAAAAACAACATCCCAAGTAGAATTAAATTATTACTTTTCATACTAATTCCCTCCTCCGACAGATCCACTTCCACCAGAGCTATATCCTCCAACAGATGCACTCCCACCATCGCCATCAATAGAATCACTTCCTGAGATATATCCATCAATAGGTTGTACAACAGGTCCTTCCGGCGTAATAATAATTTCTGTCGTAGGTGTTATATAATTTGTCTTATGATTTTTCTTATAATTTGCCATTTCTTCTTTTTCTTTTGCTGCTTTTGAAACTTTTTTATGATATTATGATCCAGTATATGTAATATCATTATCCAATAAACCTTTTCCCAAATTAACTGCTCCATTTTCTATAAAATAATTTGCAAAATTTTGGTTATTTAATAAATAATTATCAAAAATAGATTTGTTTACATCAGCATATTGTTCCATAAGTTTAATATTTGAACTATTTACTTGAATTTTATCAGTTAAATACAGATCAAGAGTTTTTCCACTTTTGTTACTTTGTTTGTCTAGTAAATCTAAATCTAAAAGAGGTTTATTATTAATAGAAGCATAATCAATATTAACCAAATTTTCTAATTCTTTTTTACTTAAATCTTCAATCTTAACAGGATCAATATCATTTAAAATACCTAAAATGTTTTTTTGTTTCTGAATAATATATAAATTTTTATTTTCTTCAACAAAATTTTGATATAAATTTTTATTTTCTTCACGTTGGGTTTGTATTACAGGTGTATTTGTTATTTTTTTTTCTAATTTTGAATCCTCTTGATTAATTTGATAAATAACTTCTGGATTATTATTATTTTCAGATTCATTAGATATTGGTAAATTTATTCCATAAGTATTAAATTCATTCCTATCCTCTTTTGTTACAGCAGCAGCGACTATAACAGGCATTGCCATTAAAATCCCTCCAATAACTAGTTTCTTGATAGCTCCTTTCATGTTACTATTCCAAAGTTAATCTCCTTTATAAGTTTAATTGTAATTAAGTTAATAAATAGAACTGCAAAAAAAATACAATTTTTAGCGAAGTTCAAAGCTTTTAAATAGTATTGTTAATTTATCACAGTATAATTAAATTAAGGAGAACAATATGGTAAAAAATTTAAATCCAGAAAATTTTGTAAAAGAAGTCTTTGAATCAGATATGCCAGTAATCGTTGATTTCTGGGCTCCATGGTGTGGACCTTGTAAGATGATGGGACCAATATTTGAAGAACTATCTGCAGAATATAAAGGAAAATTGAAGTTTGCAAAACTTGATGTTGAAGAACATAATGCATTCGCTGCACAATTCGGTATAATGGGAATCCCAGCATTGAAAATATTCAATGGCCGAACAGTATTAGGTGACATTATAGGATATAACCCAAAAGATGCACTAAAACAAAAAATCGACAGCATCATAAACTAATTGTTTTTTTTATGATAGATTTTGCTTGCCGACAATTTGATTTAAACGAAGTAATTAAGTGTAGCCTTGGCCTTACAAAATCCGATTATAATATTTTAAAATTACTTTTATTTGATTCAGAAGAGTACAGATCTAGCGAAGAAATATCTAAATTAATTAAAGTAGATATTTCAACAGCTCAAAGAAGTCTAAAAAAACTAAGAAATAAACAATTAGTGATTAGAAAACAAATTAATCTATCACCAGGTGGATATATTTTCGTTTACAAATCTAAAAATAACTTAGCAATAAAAAATATGATACTAGACATAGTCAAATCATGGACAAACAAAGTAGAATTAGAATTAGGTAGATGGA
>Ga0307992_1000783_pt1 | contig 19640 bp, 19 predicted proteins | sample EllFjometagen133_FD_203162 | JGI IMG/M metagenome (GOLD analysis project Ga0307992, IMG submission 203162) | Marine microbial communities from Ellis Fjord, Antarctic Ocean - #133 | ecosystem: Environmental > Aquatic > Marine > Unclassified | place: Southern Ocean | collected 2014-10-08
CAACACGCCTCAGCCGGAGATAACAAACTTACAAAATGTTGAAGATGACGGGCTTGAGGTAACAGCTACCGAGGCCAGCCAGAAATGGGCTGTCGTGAATAAGTTTAAGACTGAGGTAGAAGAGCAAACTTATCTTGATCAGTTACAAGCTGATACTGATGCTCAAATAGCCTTAAATGAAATAGAAGAGTTAAAATCCGATTTAAAATCCGCATTGGTTTGGCAATTTCGGATGATTGAAGCACTGTGGGAGGCGGGAGTAGCTAAAGGCATTTGGGTGGCTTCGGATATTGCCAGTACTGAGTTAAAGCAGAAGTTTGTAGCATGGCAAACAAAACTCGCTCGTCTTGCAGAATTGGGGGAATAAATGGCTGACCGGACAGGTTACTATTTAACAATTGCAGTTTCGGGGTTTATCGGTGCTGGCTTGACAGCCGTTGGAAATGCTTTTGGATTTTCCAGGAGGATTAAAGATGTTGAAGATTCTGTAAAATGTTTTAACAAAAGAAAAGAAGATTATTATACTAAAACAGAACAAAATGGCAACCGAGATGCAACAAAGGAATTAATAGCGATTAGGTTTGAGCATCATTCTGAAATGATTGAGGCATTAACAGTAGTGCAGAAAGAAGGCTTTGACGGTGTCCACCAGAGGCTTGACGATTTAATAAAAGCGAGTGTAAATGATTGAATTAAAACATGATGTAAGTATCAAGGGATTAAAGCCTGAGATGTTAGTTGGTCTGATAATTGTAGACCAAGTGTATACTCATTTTGATTTGACTACAGTTATTACTTCTGGATCTGAAGGGTTTGCTGGTGACGGGATACATAAAGATAATAGTCTACATTATGAAGGATTAGCACTTGATTTTCGGAAACGCATAGTTCCAGAAGCATATCGAGCAATCTTTTTTGAACGACTTGAAGATAAATTGGGTCGTGAATTTGATGTGATTGATAGTGGAGTTTGTTATCATATAGAATATGATCCCAAGGAATCATAAATAAATATCATTTGTCCTCAATAGATAGGAGAAGTTTATGGGTTCATTAACTCATTGTATCTCTATAAATGAACTTCAGAAACCAATTGCTAAAAAGATCCGGACTAAACAGAAAGAATATCTTGATGATGGATATACTGGTGCTCAAGCTACTCAGAAAGCTGTAGCTGATATCATTAAAATATCTAAGAGTCAGAGATCTGATATCATTGAACAGGTTAACAAGCAGCTTGAAATCGATCATCCTGAAACTCTTCCCAGAGAAGAGCACCCGGGAATCGATAGAATCCGTAAAGATCTCAAAGAAGATATCCAGCAAGTAGACAATCAAGATAAGGCTGCTAAGGTTCTTCAAAAACTTGCTAAGAAATTCAAAAAGAAAATAGTCTTCTTTAAAGGATCAAAAACCATAAAGGGGTCCTTTGATCCAACTCACCCTAATACCTTATTCATCAATACTGCTACTGATAAAACGATGCTTTTTGTTTTTGGACATGAACTCCTTCATAATCTTAAACAAGATGACCATGCTCTCTATTTAGACCTCTTCAAAGTTCTATTTAAACATGTTAATAATTTTGATACTTTCTTTGAAGAGGAGAATGCTAATCGTAAAAAGAAGGGTCTTAAAGTTCTCACCCCTGTTAAGATGGCCGAGGAATTCTTTGCTGATTTCACCGGGGAACAATTCACCGATGAGAAATTTTGGCAAAAATTAGTTGAGAAAGACAAGACTCTATTTGACAAAGTTGCCACTCTGTTTAGGAAGTTATTTAGACAGATCGGGAATACCTCTGGTGAATATTTCCGAGACATTAACACAGCTCAGGATGCTTTGGCCACAGTGATGAAACGCTACACTGATGAACAAAAAGCTGAAGCAAAGAAAGTAAAACTTAAAGAGGCTCATGCAGCTAAGAAGGTGCAAACAGAAAAACTTAAAAAAAGTCAAGTGGCTAAAAAAGAGAAATTAAAAAAAGAAAAAGCAATCCCAGTTCCTCTTTACAGTGCTAAGGATTTATCTGAAAAATATGACTCTGATATCAGTTATAAAAAAAATCCTCCGTCACTCTTTGTAAAAGCTTTGAAGATGCTCAAAGGTCGGATACCAGATGCTCGTGATGTATTGGTATATAAGCAAAATAAAGGTGCTGAATTTGGAGCAATGACTAAAGCAGCGCCGACCATGAATATTGATAATTTAGATAAGCAGAGTGATAAAACCTATGATGTTGTGTTGGCCATCGATGTGGTGAACCATGTTGATCCTGGTGAACGGAACAATGTCATCAAGGATATTGTCAACCGGATGAGTGATACTGGTTCAGTTATAATTGCTGCTCGAGAGTGGGTTGGGTTTGAGGGGGGAGACCTGGCCGCCCAGGTTACTCGTGCAGTGGGCGATCAATATATTGTGGAGCAGATTAAGGGTTATGGTGATGTAGCGGTACTGGTTAAGAAGGGTAAGGAAACCGTTGACCCTCTCTCAAAACGATTTAAGGAGGATTCAGACGATATAAGATACTCAACCAAAGATCTGGGAGACCAATCACCCTTTTATAGCCAGATGAAAAGGTTCTTAGCCGACAAACTGCCCGGCAAGGGGACGGGCGCGTCAATGTCCCAGATGCTCGAAAAGTGGGCCAGGAAGGGACAATTTAAACAGGATGAATTGGATTGGTCCGGGGTGCAAGAGTGGCTTGCTGATCAAGATGGTAAAGTCACCAAACAGCAAGTGCTTGATTATCTGGAAGAGAACCAGGTGACGGTTGAAGAGGTGGCGCTGTCTGATTCTCTCCGAGACAATCCTAGAGTAAATGAAATACAAAACTTAAGAGACAGCCTCGCCGAAGAAAGAGAAACACTTTTAGCTCAATCTGATAAAATGGAGTTTGACACAGAATATGACCATGGAGAGATGAGGGAAGTCAACAACCGTATCGGGGAAATCAACGATGAAGTGAGGGCTCTAGACAAAGAAGAAGGGTTTTTGTCAGATACCTCTGCTCCTACCAAATTCTCCCAATGGCAACTCAAAAACACTCCCTCTAAAGGCGAGAATTATCGGGAGTTGTTGCTGACGTTGCCTCGAAGAAAACAAGACGTTAATCTCGACGCTCAGAAAGTGTTCAAGTTAGATTACAATGAGCTTAACGATGAACAGAAAGAAATGATAAAAACTGAGATGTGGGATAAGACAGGAGCATACAAATCAAATCACTACGACGAGCCCAATATCCTCGCACACATCCGCTTCAATGAGCATACTGACGCAGACGGCAATAAGGTTCTCTTTATCGAAGAGATCCAGAGTGACTGGGGGCAGGATGCGCGGAAAAAAGGGGTTGGTGATGGGGTTACTATTAAGAAAGACGCCAATGGTTTCTTTAGAGCATATGACATAAATAATAATGAGATGGAACTTAGAACTGATGATGGTGTTTTCATTGCTCTTAACTCTGAACAAGCCGTCCGTGATGCTCTGCCCAAATCATTCGGTGAAAAAGGCGTCCCCAATGCCCCCTTCATCGGCAGTACTCCTAAATGGTCAATGTTGGCAATGAAACACGCTATTCGTTGGGCCGCTGAGAATGGGTTTGATAAGGTGGCCTGGACGACAGGAGAGCAACAGGCTGAACGATATGACTTGAGTAAACAGATCAAAGAGTTGCACTATAATCCATCTACTCAGATCTTGACAGCTGATGATCATACCGGGAATGAAGTTATAAAAGAACGCAATGTAACTCCAGAAAAATTAGATGATTACATAGGTAAAGAAATTGCCACCAAGATGAGGGAAGAAATAGGTTTTGGGGAGGAGTGGTTTGCCGGTGTTCAAGACCACGACACTTCAACATTGTCCGGCCTCGATCTCAAAGTTGGCGGCGAAGGGATGAAGGGTTTTTATGACAAGATCCTCACCAAAGAAACCCAGAAGTATATCAAGAAATGGGGCGCGAAAGTAGAAGTAATCGATGCCGGCACCGGCACTGACCAATGGGGCTTTGACGTTACTGACAAGATGCGTGATTCGGTTATGCAGGGGCAACCTCTCTACTCAACCAGAGACTTCGATGAAGTAGTCAAGGAAGTCTTCCAATCACCAGAGGATGCTGAGAACACCATCGGCCATCGAATAATCAACGCTTTTAAACTGGTTACTGACTCAGATCGGCGGGAGGACTTGCGACAGCATCTTGACAATGCCCGGACGTTCATGGTCGATCGATATGCACCAATCGATAAACATCTTGGTAAAACTATTTATAAGCTCCACCGAATGCTTAACAACTCGGGCGCCGTTCTTGACACATTTCTAAAGGATGGCAACTTGTCATGGAAAGATGGCGCTCTGATTGTGACAACTAAAGATGAGGGCTTTGCACCGTGGATGAAATCTCTCGGTGAGGATGGTCATAAGTTTCTTTACTGGGTAGCCGCCAAGCGAGCTGAGAAGCTCAGTGAAAAGGACCGTGAAAATTGGTTCACTGAAGATAAACGAAAAGTCATCTTAGATGAAGTTGAATCTCGAAAGATGACCAAACTATATGAAAAGTGGAATGAAAAACTTCAAGCATACAATAGTAATATTGTTGACATAGCTCAAGAAGCTGGGTTGATCGGTAAAGAAGCCCGGGAACGCTGGATGTCACATTATTATTTACCCTTTTACCGGGTCCTTGAGAACGAAGATACGGCAGCTGAGTTTGTCAATGGGCCGACCTCATCCAAGAAATACATCTCATCAGGGATTAAAACCCTGAAAGGTGGAGAGGCTGCAATCGGGGACCCGCTGCACAATCTGATTCATAACTGGTCTCACCTGATCGCTGAATCACAGCGGCAGATGGCCAGAGCATCGGCGTCAGAGTTTATGATAGATCTCGGCATGGCTGAAGAGATGACTACCGGCCAACTGAAGAAAGTCCTCGGAGTCAGTTCTACTTATGGTGTCAAAGGTCTGACTGACGACGGTAAAATCAGTTGGGCTGAATTTAAAGATATGACTAGGACTGAAGTAATGGAGGTTGTTGACACCACCCCTGGTACCAGTTTGATTGAGAAGCAGGTCATCAACAGTGTCCCTGATGTGAGAAAAGCGGCTTATGTTATGTCGTTTATGCGGGATGGTAAACCGGTCTATGTCAAAGTTGAGGACCCTGCACTCTATGAGGCTTTAACCCAAGTCAATATGAAATCGGTTAATAATTCCCTTGTCGGTGGGTTAGGATTCTTCAAACGACTACTTACCGTGGGGGCCACATTCGGATCGGCATTCAGAGTGGCCAACTTCTTACGGGATACTTTGCATACTGCAGTAGTCAGTAGATCGTTTTTCCCGTTTGTTGACTCTTGGAAAGGTCTTGTTCAGGTCTGGCAGCGAAGTCCCGACTACATAGCTTTCATGGCTTCCGGTGGCGGATGTTCTCAAGGCTATCTGAATAGTGCAGATCCTAAAGCATTTTCTCGAAGTATTGATAAGATTATTAAGAATGAAGGTAAAGGATCAGTTAACTTTATTTTTAATACCGTCTACAAATTACTTGACTTTTGGGAAAAAGTTGGCCATGCTTCTGAGATGGCGGCCAGGGTTCAGCTCTATACTAATCTCACAACCACGAAAGATGATATACCAGGTGAGTCTCATTTGACAGGAGCATTTGAGGCTAAAGATCTACTTGATTTTGGTCTGACTGGTAACTCTGAAATAGTTCGGGTTCTTACCGCTACGATCCCCTTCCTAAATGCTCGGATGCAAGGACTGGACAGAATGGGTCGGGGAGCAAAAGCAGACCCTAGAGGCTTCTTAACCAAAGGAGCTATCATAGCTGCAGCATCTTTAGCTTTGTGGGCAGCCTACAGAGATGACGATCGATACAAAGAGCTTGAAGATTGGGATAAGTGGCAATATCATCATTTCTGGATTGGCGATAAGCACTGTAGAATCCCGAAAGCATTTGAGGTTGGGGCCGTGTTCTCAACTATGTTTGAAGCCGGTGCAGAATCAATGACCGATGAAGAGGGTTTTGGTTATTTTTGCGATATGCTGAAATTTACTTTTCTCAATACTTTTGCAATCGGTTTTCCGACAGCATTCAGCCCGATGGCTGAAGTTTACGCTAATAAATCATTCTTTACCGGGCGGGACATTGAGCCGGAATGGATGCAGGGCCTGAAACCTGGTGCCCGATTTAATCCATGGGAGTCAGAGACTCTAAAAGCTGTTGGTAAAAATCTCAATATTTCACCGACAAAACTACACACTTTGATCCGAGGTTACACGGCTACTATCGGGATGGGGCTCTTAGCTACAGCCGATGTGATGATGGAGTTCAGAGAAGATGTCAAGACCCCTGAGAAGTATTTCCATGAGTATGCCGGACTGGATCGTTTTGTAAAAACTAAACCAGGGAGTACTAAATACGCAACCAGATATTATGAATTTGCCAATGCGGCTACTGAGACCTTTAACACGATTAATAATTATCAACGAACTGGTGATATGGATTTAGCTCGGCAGATGGCCAAAGATAACCCTAGTTATGAGGCTCGAAAAGATTATATCAACCTGGTCAATAAGTATCTGTCATCTATACGGGCTAAAGAGAAATCAGTCTGGGGAAATCTCAGTATCTCTCGGGAAGCTAAACGAACCAAACTTGAGTCATTGCGGAGAAAGAAGAATAATGTTTATAAGAGGGCTTACACGTTCACAAAAAAGAAATTTAAAAAGTGAGTTGGTAGTCCTTGGCCACATGGTTGTATTGTCATTCGCTGCCGTTGTTCATGGTTGGGGTTATGAGTGGTCAGGATTTGCAGTAGTAGGTATTTGGTTGGTGGTTAATCTTATGATAGAAAGTAATCATAAGAAACGGATATATGGGTCAAGGTAAAGAATTTTGTTTTTCAGCTCTATACTTTCTGATCGATCGCTTGAGACCAGTCTGTGATTGATCCTTCATCTCAAGATTGTATTTGACAACCATATCCATTGTATCTGTAGCAAGGATTCGGTGGATAGTCAAAGGTCTAGTTCGACCTTGACGCATGAACCGAGCGTTAAGCTGTTCGTAATATTCAAGGTTCCAAGTTAATCCAAACCAGACCACAATATCTCCGTTGTCCTGGAGTCCATCTAAACCAAATCCTGCTGACGCAGGATGAGTAATCAATAGTTTAATCTTGTTCTGCTGCCAATCTCTGATGATCTTCTGAGTGTGTTTAGGAGACATCCCACTCACATTGACAGGCTTCAGATGTTTATAGCGGTCTATCAACCGCAGAGCGTCAGCACGATAAATATAGCTCACAGCTACAGGGTTACCGGCAGCTTCCTCAATGATACTGTCTAAGACCTGATACTTCTCATCGTGGAGCTCCACCCAAGTTGGGTTGTTAGGCTCAACATAAGGTGAGCCGTTGGCAAATTGTAATGCTTTATTACTGACTGAGGTTTTGTTGAACAGTTCGATCTCTGTCCCATCATCCAATTTTGTGAATAATTCCTTCTCGATCTCCTCATAGTTTTTCCGGACAGTTGGAGGAAGATCCACTTCGATGTCATTGAAGATTATCGGTGGTAATTCTAAATAATCATTGGTGCTCATCTCGATAGTGATATCAGCTATTTTTTTCTCAATAAACATTTTACCAAGAGGAGTTACTTCATGGGTCCAGCCCATATAATCTGTGGTCAAATAGGCCTCCCGAAAATGAGTAACATATTGAGATAATCGTTGGCCATTATCGACACAGAGATATTGACCATGAAGATCTGGATAACCATTGCTGGCCGGGGTGCCGGTGAGACCAGTTCGAAAAGTAAAATGGGGGATCATTTTTCGCCACCCAGGGTAAATCTCTTTACGTTCTTTGGGTTTACCTTTACTGAATACCCGGGTACTCCCTTTGACCCTTTTCGATGTAGAATTTTTCACTCGGGAGACCTCATCATAGACAACCATTTGGAAAGGTAAAGGTTTATTTTGAGAGATGTAAAACTGCTGCAGTTTCTGAGATAACCATGCCATCCCTTCATAATTACAAAGATAAATATCGGCATCGACACAGAGCGCCCTGATCCTTTGTTCAGGGGTACCATGGATAATTGAAAACCTTAAATGGGAAGTATGCTCCCATTTTCGAGCTTCATTTTCCCACACTGCATAGATCACTCGGACTGGCCCAAAGATCAAGGTCTTCTGAATCTGGTCGGCTCTCATCCGATGCTCAATGGTAGTCAGGGTGATGATTGTCTTACCAAGAGACATCCCTAACCAGAGCATTGAATCTGGGAGATAGAGCTGGTGTAAGATCGCTTTACGTTGATATTCTTTGAGTAAGTTGGGGGATCTCATTTGAGATAATTCTCCGGTATATTTTCTATCACATGATCCCATAACCAATTTTTAATAGCAGATCCATTAATTTTATATTTTGATATGAAGTTATCAACTTCTTCAACTCCAGCTAAATAACCAACAACAGCACCCATGTTTTTCAAACGTATAATTTCTCGCCATTGGTGAGGTTTAGGAAGTTTCCCTTTTCGCTTCACTTCAATATAACAAGGTGCATAATATGGGTGAAATAGTATTCGATCAGGTACTCCATTATGTTGAGGGGATACCCATTTATAAGTGGTGCCACCCATCTCTTCCACACATTTATGCAGATATTTCTCAACTTCATATTCTCTCATATTAACCCCCCTTTGATAATTGGGTCAACTAATTTACGAGCTTCTTTAATGTACCATTCATATTCTAAATCGATATCCATTTTTGCATGTAGATCTGTGACTTGATTACAGATATGCGCTTTATATCCTACATTTATTCCAATTCTACGATCTGGAGCATGGTTATCTTTTTTCAATTGTGTAGATGTTGGAGGCATAATCTTGATCAAATCATGACCAAAGATGCTTATAAAATAACGACTAACATTTTGATTAGGGTGATCATTACCATCATAATCTACAGCTACTAAACGACTGGTTCTGGGTACCTTGGTTCGGAGGAGAAAGTCAAAAATGTCATCATGATTCTCAATGAATTTCCGGATATCACCACCATCGATGAGAGCATGATTAGCAGCTTTTTGAACCACCAGAGCTGACATGTTCTTATTCCAATCGAGGTCCTTAAATTCATAAGCACCTTTTCTTTTTACATCTCCATTTACATATTCAGCTATATAATTATTGACATTCATTATAAACATTCTTGAATAATTTACTTCTTCAAGTTCAAGTTTGGTTAATTTTTCCCACCAAGAACACACATTATCTACATGGTCTTTGTATCTTTTATCATATTTAAAATCTAAACCGTCAGTATTAATCATACATAAGCTGAGCCCATGAACTTTCATCAATTGTTCAGCCAACATACTTAATAAGAGTTGTCCGTTGATAGTGATTGCCATAGTATAAAGAGAGTCAAAAAATGGACTATATTGATTGTTACTGTCTCCATACACTCCGTTCAAAGCTAATTTTAAAGCTTTATTTTCAACTGTTTTTTTAGCATAACCTTGTCGCTGTAAATACAATTTTTCATAAATATCACAAAATGCTTCACCAAGATGAGCTGGAAATAACCGATTAGCAATTGCTAGATTAGGATAATAACTTTTTACATCTCTTGACTCAATAATAAATTGATCATCACTATTAACCATGCATGATGGGATACTGCCATGAATACCACCAGTCCCATAATGAAATGTAAATTCATTAACTGTGCAGCTCAGATCCCCCAACTCCCCTTTGGTGTTGGTAATAGAATTATCCTTAAACCATTGATGAATTCGATTGAATTCAGGATTTTCAAAATTAATATAAGGAAGCAAAATATCTTTAAAATGGATAATCTCTCGTGGTGTTTGATTTGGTTGGCGTTTACCATTAACTTTTGAGAAGCATATCCCTGGTGACTTTTTCTCAAGTTCCCTGATGAACAATTCTTTACCGATCTTGGTGTCATTGTAGTTCATATTATTGACACCAGAGGTAAGGGAAATTTCTTTCCGGAATTCTAATTCCTTCTTTGATTTCTGACAAAACAGCTCAGTTGCATTGACATCTTTATAATTATATTCAATCAATTTATCCATCTCTTGCCAATTAAGAATCGACCCGGGAGGAAAAGGAAGATCGTCTATGCTCTCCATTCGCATATTAAATTCTAACACTTTCAGTGAAGTGGCCCGGGATACATTGTCAAAATGATGAACCTTATAAAGATCGATCTGAGGGATCACTTGATTATTCTCCCAGATAATATTGATGAACCGATTATGATAATCTGTGTTAATGATTTGCATTGCAGTTTGATAAAGATCAAAACAGCTGGGTTGAACACTATTATTTAAAAGGGTATGAATTACTGGGTAGTCAAATCCAACATTATTAAAACCAATCATACTATGCTGAAAACGTCTCAACATTATGAAAAAATCCATTAACTCTTTGGTCTGGTCTCTTCTCCAACTAATCTCAAATAGATAACGATTGGTAGTATTGTGCTCTAAAGCAGCCAATGTAAAGATGTTCGGATAGGTTTCTATATCGTAAATAAAGTAACTCAAAGCCCCTCCTCAATGAAAAAAAGGGGAGAGAAATTGATCACCTCTCCCCTTTTTAAATGTATTTAACTGATTAATTTTTATTGGAAAGCAGGAGCCACACCACCAGGCGGCAACATCAGACCATTTTGAATCAACAACTCATCTGTCCAGCCAGCTTTAATATGATCTTCATAAGTTTGGCCATTGGCCTGAGTAGTCATCGTTCGAATGGCCGGGGGTAATGGTGCAGCAACAGAAGTAATAGCTCCCGGGGGTAATGGTGCAGCAACAGAAGTAATAGCTCCCGGGGGTGATGGTGCAGCAACAGAGGCAACAGCTCCCGGGGGTGATGGTGCAGCAACAGAGGCAACAGCTCCTGGTAACCCTTGTCCAACTTCAGCAAAGAGCTCTTCAGCTGATTTACGATTGTCAAGTCGACCAAGAGCGCCCTCTTTATTAGTGATCATGACTCCATTAACATAAGCAGTTACACCTTTTGACAACGGCATTTTGTAACCGGCAATAGTGATTGCAAAATATGCTTCAGCACCACCATAGACTTCAGCAGGGTCCATAACTGGTTGACGATCATTAAAATTAATAACATGGGGACGATTAATAGCGTTTGAAGTGCAACGAATCTCCATATAACCCTTAAGTTGGAGATTATCAGGATAGGTGATATCACAATCTCTGAGACAAACATTACCATTGCTAATAACACCCTGAAATAGTTCATTGATCTGTGCTTGAATTGCCTGTTTCACGGCAACTAATTGCGGGTCACCTTTTGGTACCAAGATAGTGACTCCAAATTTAGGTTCACTATCTTCTGAAATTTTACGAGCAGTGAATAAGTTAGGGTAGGACATGATTCCTTTGATGATCATAATAAATCTCCTCGGATTAAAGGTTAAAGAAAATTATCGTTCGTCGGGTCTACAGGAGCAGATGGTTCAATATCAGCAGATGGATCAACAACTTCAGCGAACATCTCTTCAGCGGATACTGTATTAACTTTCATCGGTATAATTTTTGGTTTACCATCTTTAATATCAATCAGTTCAGCGATCATTCGATCCCTTTGTCGAGGGGTTAAGTCTTCTTTTTTCAAAGCTTGAGCGGGGGTGATAAACTTTGCAGGATAAATATCTTTCAAAGTAAAACGCATCCCTTTGAGTTTTTTAACAATTAAATCAACATCATCTTTCCATGCTTGAGCTTTGTTGCTGGAACCCTTAGTATAACGGGGAATTGATTGACCATCTTCGAGTCGTTTGAGAGTTTCAACTTCAACAGCAGTGATGACTTTCATAACTTTCTTCAAAGATTCCCGGGCATCAAGTATCTTTGCAAGATCTTCAGCGGCCATATTTTCTATTGACGAAATATCCATATTAACCAATGAATCAGATCCTAATTTATATTCTAACATAGCAAATCCTTCCATACTTTTTAAGTTTTTTGCCTTACAATTAGAGGCATGTTTACACCATCGACACCAGTCCCCAGGGCATAATGGGGCATCAAACTGGTCAGTTTTGGTAGCAGCATTTTTTAAAATTAAACCTCTTTTCCACAACTGATCAGGTGTATAATCAACATAGCGCACTGGTTTACTAGTCTTCGGTTGGACAATTGTTAAACGGATCGTCTTCACTGGTGAATAACTATGGTGAAATTTATCTTTTTTAATAATACACTGAACCAAAGGAATCAATTTTCCTAAAGCATAACTCTCCAATTGAGAATTATTTTTTACATCAACATAAACAAAACCATCTTTATAATCGATAATCTCGATCACTGATTTATCAATACTACTTAAAGTCACATCAACAGTGCCCCACCAATCATTACGACCAAAGAAAGCACCCGGACTAGAGATAGATTCTGATTCAACTTTTACCCACCCTAATTCTTCTTCCCGACATTTAATGTAATCAAGACAGACTTGTACCCGGGCAGCTCGGTTTGAATCGACTATCCAGCCTTCAGGTTTGTCCTCATGACCTTTCCCTATGAGAGTACCAACTAAGGATATGGCACTGATCTTATCAATTATACATTTTTCAAGAACTGAGTGACTACCAGTTCCTGATATTGCAGGGTCACTGCTAATATCAGGATAAGCATTCTCTTCTCTGATACTCCCTGGACAATTAGGCCAACGATGATTCGATGGACCTAATCTTGCGTGAATTCCCATTCCCTCTCCTTACAATGTGTTAAGTTTAGCAAGTAACCCCGATGCATCTTTGGCAAGCAATGAGGACACATTAGTAATATTATAACTGTGAATGATATCCCAGATCGGTGTGTTGTCACCGAGATTCTTACCAATCGTTTTCATCTGATTAACTATTTCAGCTGCTTTTTCAGAACTAACCAGTTCAGTAGATGGCGGTGAAGTAACCTGAATTTCGGGTTCCTCAATGGGTGTCGACGTAACCTGATTTTCCTTGGTCGGGGGTGGTGTGATTTTAAGTTTTTCCTCTGGTACCGGCGCAACTTTAAGTTTCATTTCTGTGCCTGATATTATGGTCAGTGGTGTTGCAACAAACTCACTTGCATTTCTGTCTATCCCTCTCACTGTTACCATATCTCCCATGGTAGCTGTTAATTTTTCAACTGCCAAGGTTAATTTCTCTAGCTTATTTTCCAGACTCATGATACAATTTTCTCCTTTCATCTTTTTGTTGGATTGTTGGGTTTATGGTAACCCGATCTTCAGCATATGCCTGAAGCAATTCCCGGGCTACTTCATAATGATACCGATCATACTTTTTACATTTAGCTTTGAAGTCTTTCACAGTATCAACTGTTATTCTTACTGGATACTGCATTTTTTCTGACATAACATTAACCTCCTTTTTATGACATCATCCTACTGTTCCTCATTACTAGCAGGTACTTAAATAGATGTCAAGTAAAAAAAAGTAAGAAAAAAATATTTATTTCTCTTGACAATGTTACACTGATTGAAGTAAGACTTATTTTAGGAGGGAAAATAATATGAATTATCGAGGTGGTAAATTTGTAAAAACATATAAACCTGTTTATAAAGTATGGGCGAATATGAAAATTCGATGCAATAATCCTAATTGTAAAGATTATAAATATTATGGGGCAAGAGGAATTACTGTTTGTGATCAATGGGTAAATAGTTTTGAAAATTTTTATGAAGATATGGGGGAACCTCCTAAAGGGTTAACTATTGAGAGAATAAATTCAAATTTAGGGTATTCCTTTGAAAATTGTCGCTGGGATACTCGATTACAGCAAAGTAGAAATGCAAGAACATCAAAATTTTGGTTCATAGATGGTGTTCGATACGAGAGTATGCGTCATGCTGCTTTAGTGTTAGGTGTCGGTGCCACAACTATTAGATATTGGTGTAACGGTAAAAATGAAAAAACTATACATTATCCACCAAAAGAAAATTGTTGGAGCGAGTTAAAATATGAAGAGGGGATGTTGTGATTTTTGTAAGTAATAATTTGTTTCTTAAAACAATATTCCATGATGATGACTCATGGACACATGTAACCAGTTTCCTTGATGATCCCTCAGATATATCACCTGATCGTAGAATGCGCTGTTGGGCGGGCGGATATAATTGCAGAGTAGCTCTCATACCAGACAGCAATCAATACTTCTGCATAAGTACATTTTTCACAGATGAGAATAAGAAAGCTCGAAGAAGAAAAGCTCTATTTCGATGTACCCATTTGATCGTAGCTGATGACGTTTGCGAAAAACTCCCCGAGGAGAATGTCTTAAAATTACCTTCTCCTACATATAAGCTTGAGACCTCTCCCGGAAGTCAGCAGTGGGGCTGGGTGCTAGACATCCCCTGCACCAATAGAGAGCAAGTAGAAAACCTCCTCGATGGTTTGGTCGAGAAAGGATTGGCCCCTGACGGTGTCGACCCTGGAATGAAAGGAGTTACACGATACGTGAGACTTCCCGAAGGCGTAAACACTAAGGCCAAAAGAGTATCAGCCAACGGTAATGTGGCACCTAAATGCAGGATGTTAGAATGGAATTCAGAACGGACTACGGCCATTGATGCCCTGGCTGAACCTTTCGATGTAGATATCAATGCCCCAAGAAAAAAATCTCAGGTCGACGGTGCAGCCGATTTACCCGATCATCCCTTGCTTAATTTACCCGGCATTATCAATGTAAAAGAAGTTTTAAGCGGCGGTCGGTTCGATATTGAATGTCCCTTTAAATCAGAACATACCGGAGAAATTGATGACGGTGCTGCTATGTTCACCAATAAAGACGGCAGTATCGGGTTTAAATGTTTCCATGGTGCCTGTCAACATCGGACAGGTAAAGATCTCATGGACTTCATTGAAGAACGTCAACCAGGCTTCAGAGCTACCTTATCACAGTATCAAGTCATGCTTGAATTTGAGTCTATGGTGACTCCTCCACCTGATATAAATGATAAGGTGAGATCTCCAGTAGACAAATCACAAGATTTTGATTTCTTAGGTGCTCCAGTACTCACGCCTGTTGTTGTCCAGTCTCCTCCTTCTGATAATGAACAATCCTTATTTAATCAACTTATGACAATTCCAGCAGCCAGTAAAGAAGCAATTATTGTGGCCACTGCTTTGCTCAAGTGTATAGACTCTTATGCTTATGCTTTAAAATTAGAGTGGCATAACCGGGTCCGAAATTATATGAACTGGACAAAACCAGATCTCAAGAGCATTCTAACTGAAGCCCGGGAGCAATGGTATAAAGATACTCTCTCAACAGGTAATATTGAACAGGTTCTCGATGAGGTTTATAAGAACAACACATATATAATCTCATTAGGACAATTTTATGATTCGGAAAAGGACCAATTTTTGAAACCTGAATTATTTCAAAATGCTTTTTCACATTTAAATGAGGAGGTTAAAATAGATGCACTCATGAATTCAAAATGTAGCAAAGTTGATAAAATTGAATATGCACCAGGGCTTCCTAATAAATTCACAAAAAAACGAACAAATTATATTAATACTTACATTGATGATACTCACAAGGGTATAAAAGGAGACGTTACACCATGGTTAGAGCTATTTGAAGTACTTGGGTGGGGGGGTGAAAAACGTGATCACATAATGGATTTTTTAGCTTATACTATCCAACACCCAGAAGATAAAATAAATCATGCTATAATTCTCGGTGGTGGGGAAGGTATTGGTAAAGATACGTTGATCTGGCCGATCGTTACAGCCATGGGTAGAAATGCTACAATAATCCAGGGATCAGATCTTTTGTTAAATTTTAATAGTTATCTACTCAATACTAAATTATTACAAATTAATGAAATTGATGCTGGCAATTATGTTCAAGCTCAAGCTGTTTCAAATAAAATCAAAGGTTTCATTACCGCCCCCCCGGATACTATCAATATCAATGAAAAAATGGTTCCAAGTTTCTCAATCCAGAATAAAGTCAACGTGATTATGGGCACCAACGAAACCCGGCCGGTGATCATGGCAATGGATAGTCGACGGTATTATTTTCTCTGGTCTTATCTAAATATTCATGATGAGAGTGGTCATAATGTTCTGCCTCGATATATGCGCTATTATAAGGAGCTGTGGGCATGGCTTAAAGCTGACGGATGGAAGTACTGCATTGAAGCCTTATACCAGAGAGATGTTTCACAATTTGATCCTGGTGCTACTCCACCAACCACTGATGACTTGATTGATGTCCGTGAATCATCAATGGACCCTGTATTGTTACTTTTTCATGAATGTATAAAAGATAAAATAAGTTTGTTCCAGTCAGATCTTTTGACTATCCGAGATATTTATTCAGTCTTGACCAGTGTGAATCCTGCCCAGCTTGGAGTCAGTATTAAAAAAATCCCTTCAACCAATATCCTTGCTCGAATCTTAAAACAGGCTCAGTTTGTCAAATCATTCCGAGTTTATGAAAAAAGAAAATCTCAAATTTTATATTGTATCAGGGGTTATGATAAATATGATAGAATAAAAAACTCTAAACAACATAAATCATTATATCAAGTGTACATTAATATGATCAACGAGGTTAGAACATCTCATCAATTAAAAGCAGTATCTTAAAGGAGAAATAATTATGGAATATTGTCCAGACTGTGGTACTAAATTAGCTCATCAAGGTGGTTGTTTGGTGTGTTATTGTTGTGGTTGGTCTGCTTGTTAAATTATTGATTAATTTTGTCCAAAAAAAAAAAGCCCTCACCGAAAGATGGGGGCTTTTCTATACTCAATTTTTTCTATGCCATGTAATTTTTGCTACAGGAATTGATACTAACCAATGTGCACAATGTAGTTCAATAGACTCCATAATTTTAATCCTTGTCTTGTATTTCTAATGCTATCTTTCTTAATATCTTAATATCAAGGTCACTATTATTTATGTAAATATCACAATAATCACGTAATGATTCGATTTCAGTCTCACTGCTATGGTCTGGTAAAAACTCAAGGCCTTGAGCAGCCGCACGTTCACACCTGATTGTCTCAGAGGCATCAATATAAACCAATAGCCAGCCTTGTGATTTAAGATATTCCATTTCTAATTTATAACGTATGTCATCACAAATAAAAGAACTTGTTGCAGGGTAAAATTTTATTATTTTATTAAACTCTTTTATGAAATAATCTCTACCAAAATTACTTTTGATAAGATCTGACTGTTCCTGCATAAAAGTCCGGTTCTTTTGAACACCAAGTACCTTATTGACAACATACAATGGAGCAGCAAATTTTAATAAAATCCCTTCAAAACATTCACCTAGTGTAGTTTTACCCGCACACTGGGAACCAACTATTCCTATTCTCATTTATTTTCCTCTTTAGTTTCCTACACATCCATATATAAAGCCTTTATTTGTTGATATCATCTGGCAATACCTTGGCATACCTGTTAGACTCCAGCAAAATCCTATAAGATTTTTTTTCATCTGTGCTACGTGCCGAACCTTGTTGATTAAATATCGACTCCGATACGACATTCTCAAGGTAAGTCTTGTCGGCATAGGCGTGGTGCTCGATAGGGATGTCAATCGTTAATCTGATTATTGATATCATTTACGGCTCCTTAATACGCTAAAAATTCTTGGCCATAGTCATAAGCTGCAATAACCGATATTCCCATCCCTTCGAAGTCTGTCCATCCGTCACAGTACTCGATATCATCAATTGTTTTTTTATCAAAATAGTCTCCTTTACTTTGCCTTGAATATTAATTCAAGACCGGTTAATATATTTAGCAACGGCGGACCTTCAGAGTCCAATACTGTTGGAGATATTTCTATCACCCGACTATTTGCCCATCGGTCAAAATTTGATTTGCTGGCAATTCCAAGGGTTAATATCTCTGGATAGTAGATCCATCGACAATTGCCGAAAAATCCTTCTTGGCAAACCTCGTTAATCATGCACTTTTGTATTTCATCACAAGCTATGCTTGCGGGTCTAATATCATCTCTTGGTGTTGCCATCTTGCAGCTCCGTATCAGTTATTGAAAATGTTATTTGTTAAATCCATCATAATTCCATGAGCTTACCACAGATTTTCTCGTCCCTTGTATTTTTGTCCGTTTGCCGCATGATATGCACTCAACATATAATCCAAATAACGGTCCAGGATGAGTTTGAGCGATTCCTCCGCAGCTACATTTAACAAGCGGTTCAACCTGGCACTTCCCTTTAATTTCGCTGTTCATACTATCCCCCTTATTTGTGGAAAGCTTACCGACACCCTCTGCCGACACGATACTCTTCTCGCTGTAAGCTCTCAAGATTAGACCATTCTAAAAATATTTTATAGAACGCCATGCTGGCACGTTTACGAAGTGAGCCATTTTTTTTTAACGGCCAAGGGCCGCTTGTAGGCCTAACCTCAAACATCCAACCTTTATACCGATAGATCCGAAGCCCACAAATAAAGTTTTTTGGTTTAGCCATTTGCGTCTATTCCCCCTATTCTATGGTACCCGCCACCTACCCTATATTGTTCGCGATCATCTTTGCCTAAATCATACCACTCTTGGAACATTTTATAGAATGCCCTCCCGGCGCGTTTACGAAGTGAACCGTCTTTCTTCAACGACCACGGACCGCCGTACCCATATTCGAACATCCAGCCTTTGTACTCGTAAATACGGGGACCGCCGCATATGAAACCTCTATTTGTAGTCATCTTTGAGGAACTCCTTAATACGCTAAAAATTCTTGACTCGGCCACTTTTCAATCCAACATGAACATCGACTCCGGCGGCAACACTGCTTTATCTAGCAAGGTCAAGACGACAATCTCTCGATGGCTTGATTCATCTTCTCCCTTCGCATAAAATACACCATAGCGTTTAATATATTTATACTTGCCGCCTTCTCTGGCAGATGCCACCGCGTCTTTTTTTCTAGTGAAGATTGCCAGCGGGTAGGACTCACCGTAGTGCCCTTGCATTAAAATATATGCTTTCTTCATTTCCCCTTTCCCTTTTTTGGTTGCTTGCTCGGAGCGCATCCGCCTCGGCCTTTGTTTTTGCTGGTCCCACCACCTGAGCCATCTTTTTTAGGTACGCCTTTTTTAGCCATGTTATTTTACCTCCTTTAGATTTTGCGGTACAATATCCCCATCTTTTGATTATATCGGAACATGTCCAACTGAGTCATGCAATCGACGTGCATAGGCTTTGCCTCACAAATGCCATTATCGTCGGTGCCATCAATAGGTATCAAGCAACATTCCTTATCTTCACTCGTTCCGCAAAGCGGGCAAATAATATCCTTTGGAAAATGTTTAAAGGTTCTTTGTGATTCATGACGTATATTGCAACCATTGGTGTCTTTCGCCGTATCATTTTGCGACAAACTCTCTTTCAGACACTGGATGTCCTCCATCAGGTTATAAATGATTTCCTCTTTATGAAATTTCTGCATCTCTTTCTCGGTGTTGTCATCACTCCACAATGGTTTGCTCATTCCTCTTCCTTTTCATATTATCGTTTTAAATTTCCGTATATTTAACAAGCGCTTCTTTAAACAT
>Ga0307992_1000784_pt1 | contig 19625 bp, 17 predicted proteins | sample EllFjometagen133_FD_203162 | JGI IMG/M metagenome (GOLD analysis project Ga0307992, IMG submission 203162) | Marine microbial communities from Ellis Fjord, Antarctic Ocean - #133 | ecosystem: Environmental > Aquatic > Marine > Unclassified | place: Southern Ocean | collected 2014-10-08
TCCGAAAGTGTCCGAAACTTTCCGGAATCGGTGTCCGAAACTTTCCGGAATCGGTGTCCGAATGTCTCCGGATTTTCCAAATAACCTTTTTTAAGTGATCATTTTTAGTATAACAAATATTATTGACTGCCATTTCCCCGGTCCTTCCTTAAAATCCTAACCTTAGTGATTCGTGGAATCTAATATACTCCTGAATCTGCTCCAATAAGTTGTATGTGAAAAGTTTGTACTCATAGATATGTTAAAAACTCCAGGAACAGATATGTTTCCAGCTAATATACATGGCTAATAAGTGTCATGTGGAATCCCATTGAAGCTTTCTATGATACTCCGATTAAATCGATCTTTCGCTATCTGAAAAATATTCTACCCCGCCATATTGTATCTACCACATACATCGAACGAGGAGAGCCCTTTTAAAAAAGAGCTCAGAATACTTTCTTGAAAATTTATTTATATTTTTTTTTGAGAGCCCTATGCTAAAAAGAAGTGCAGAAGCACTTCTTTCTTTACGAGTCCTAAAGCGGTTCTACAGATGTATCACCAGGATCACTGAAGTCGTGACTTGAAATAACTCTCGTCACTTCCTCAAACTGATCTCTGGCTTCTTTAGCAAGCATGAGCATCTCTTTCGAGGCGATGCCATCGATTCCAACCTTTACCTCAGCCCAACGATATGTCCCTCGTTTCACATCTTCTAATGAGAATGTTGTATTGGCGGCAACAACTGGAAGATTAGAGCGCTGAAGCTTCTTCTTGTGGGCATTCCAGTGTTTGATACTGGTGGGCGATAGTGCGAAGACCAATGGCTTAACTTCACCATCAATCTCGGCTAACAGGAACAGTCTAGCTTTGGGCTTACAGGCTCCAGAAATAACACCATGTGAACATGTCTTGCAGCTTGCTGCAATTGGTTCCGTACCACTTGGCGAGCCATCAATGGCAGAACACAAAGGGACTTCAGCTCCTTCTTCCCACAACGCCCGAATACTTTGCTCTGCGAAGACGATACCCGATAGCTTGTTCCCAGGTATATCGATCTCTTGAGTTTCACTATCCAGATAGCTTTCACCTGTATCAATATACATGTGGTGCTTACCGTTCTTCTTGTGCTCGATACGAACACGCGGAAGCTCGAAACTGGAAGCAGTTGTACTTATGCCTTCCAACTCCTTCTCCATATCCCACCCAGCCACAGACAAAGCCTGTTTTACATCATCTGGGATCATTATTTGATTTTCCATAATTTCCTTTCTGGCTATAAAGCCATGTTCAATTCAGCTAATAATGCATGTGCACCATCGATTGCGTCTACGGGCACCTTTTCGTTCCTTGATACACAGTGACCTTTATAAGCACAAAACGAACAGGAGGCAGTGTTAGCGAAATAGATACTTTCACCATTATGCATTGCAGGTTTCAGCATCCCTGAAAGAAGAGATCTAACTTCGTATCGGAATGCACGTAAGGATTGTATGTCCTTAGTAGTTCGTATAAATGGATCACCTTTCTGATCCCCAATCTGTTTCCCTGGAACTTTTCTTTTATAGACCTCGTGAGCCCTTAAGAAGTAAATACCAACAGTATCGACTAACAGATTTGGTTTAACCCAAATACCATCCACTAGCAAAAAGCCGTGACGAATAGCATAACTGTAAAGTGTAAGCTGTAGATCATTCTTCACAGCATACATGTTGGGCCTTTGAGCCGATGATTTGAAATCTATTAGCTCAACTGTACCATCAGGGTTTTTCCTCACCTGATCTATTGTGCCAGTCATTTCGTATCCTAACACCTTTACTTTGAACTTGGCTTCAGAAAACAATACAATTGCCTGTTTGTTACAATCCATTTCACGGTAATTAGTCAATATCTCTACTGCATTCCGGGTAAGGTTAATGATATCACTTTGTTTATCTTTTTTCCACCGCACAGGTATGTGAGATTCACTTGAAGCATAGAGGTAGTGGTTCAGAGCTTTGGAGTACAATGATTCTAAATCTCCATCCCACTCACCTTCATGCATCCATTGAAGTACGAGATGATAGGCGCTCCCTGACACTGTTGCTGCATATCTGAACTCTGGTTCAAACTTATGAATGTGGATATAGGAATACATAAGACTGCAATTTAGATACGTCTTCAAAGTTGACTGACGAAGCTCAATGGTCTCCAATATTTCTTTCTTTGTCACGTTACTTACCTCCAATAAAGATGATTTTTAGGATCTTCACGATCTGCCTAAAGAGCTCTGGATTCATCCACTCTCTCCTTTCTCTAATTGATGTTTTCTAATTGATGGAGATTCCAGCGCTATGCTGTCCCACTATCTGCAAGTGTAGTGCTAAGTGCCTTTCCATAATGCTTTGCGGAGGAGAGTTTTTTAAGCTTTCAGTACAAGCGTTATAAAAAGACCAAATATTTCGATCCTCAAAGTCAGTATGACTAGGCTTTAACCATTCGTTCTTCACAACTGGTATCTGTCGTGGTGTTAGGATTCCATTCCCGTAAAGCAAACCAATTGTGCGGTACGCATCTGAGTCTGAGAGTGGAATACCTTTCATAACTTCAGCATCTTCCTGTATCTGGTTAAATGCAGAGCGAGATTTATAGATGGCAGACAATGCTAAGGCTTCTATCGATGCAACAACGTTAAGCGTGTGCTTTTTTAATACGGTAACTTCCCCGGTTAGCATAAGATTATCACATACGAAGACCTGTCCGCCAACGGCTATACCCACCGAAAGTGATTTATTATAGCTGTTCCTAAATCCAATCGATAAGCCCATTGCTGAACTACCATTCTTAAGCGTGTGTACACCGAACATTTGGTTACCATCTCTAGCAAGTCCAAATTGCGTATTCACTAACTCAAACTCTGGAAGCAGATCAGAAGCGATAGCGCCAAGCATGGTTGCTAATGCATTGTGTGAAACTGGTTTGTAAGTGGATGTTTCTTTCGGAAGTGGAATAGCTGCCAGTTCTTCCAAACTGGCTACCTGCCCACCGCTGTGCAGTAATAAGGTCATACGTACTTCCTTTCTGTTGATTGATTTCCGTGAGACACAAAGAGATATCTCATATAGTTCTTATACCATAAAAATCAGGAATAAGAACATTATGAAAGGAGATCCTTATGTCACAACACTCACCAACAGCAACAATCGATTACATAACGGAAGATGAGCTAACAGCGTTACAGGAGCGCTATCCGAACAGGGTTACACTTAAATCCAAGTGGACCTACAATGGAGAAATCACATCACAGTCTGATCTATCGTTTGAAGACATCGATAGAATGAACGACGATGAGAAATTCGCCTACAACATCCTGATGGAATCAAACCAACGTTAATGGGAAGGAGGTCGAGTATGACCTTAGCAACACAACTATCAGACAATGAAATAGCTGAAGAATTTGCAAACAGGTTTCAACTCAAGGCTGGAGACTTGATTAAGGATGCCTCTTCAGCAGCTAATCACTTAAGAGCATTCCTCTCTGACTATGCACGCGATGTTGAGCACTTTATAGTCATATACCTTTCAAGTCAAAACAAAGTGATCTGTAGCGAAGCCGTTGCTTCAGGTACGATCAATAGTTCAGCCGTATACCCCAGACAGATCGCCATAAAGGTTCTTGAGAAGGAAGCTGCGAACATCATCCTCGCTCATAACCATCCTAGCGGGGAAACAACACCAAGCAACTCAGATAGAGCCGTAACAAAGAAACTCCAAACAGCTCTCTCAGCATTGGATATTGAGATCCTGGATCACATCATTATTGGTGAGGACCATTACAGTTTTGCAGATGAAGGTATCTTATGAACAGTCAATGGATCATGAGTTTTGAGAAGCTGATGACAGAAACGGAAGTCAAAGCACTTAGAGCCGTGTTGGAAGCAGGTGCTATTGTTGCCAAGTCAAAAGCGAGACAGGGACCCGTACGTGATCAAAGCATCATAGAACTTGCCTTAGGAACTGGTTTACGAGTAAGTGAAATCAGTCAGCTTAAATTAACCGATATTGATCTTAAACGAGGAGGTAATTCACTTGTGGTTCAAAGGGGTAAGGGAAACCGCAAGCGCATCGTCAAATTCAGTTCAAAGCTCAAGAGTCTGATCCTAGAGTATATTGAGTATCGAAACAAAGACTCTGAATATCTCTTCCCATCAGAGCGTCAAAACTACATGAGTTCAAACGGTATACAGAAGGTGTTTAAAAAGTGGGCTAAGAAAGCGAGTTTACCGAAGAGGTACAGCATCCACTCATGTAGACACTATTACGCAACCGCACTCTTGAAAGTCTCAAAGAACTTACGCTTAGTACAAATGCAATGTGGTCACGCTTCGCCACTTACGACTACAGTCTACGCACAAGCTCTGGATGAGGAGATTGATACCGCAGTTGAGAAGCTTTAACGCTTTAAAGAATTGGATCAATCCAGATCCTTTTCTTTAACTAAGTACTTATTGGATAGATTTCTATGTGGATTGGATACATTACAATGCATATCTTGAGAGAACTGGATAGATAAATAGTGTTATATACCCAATCAGGAGGCTCACGTGACTAACGATGATCAGAAATCAGTATTAGACGTTATTGGTTGGTGTAAGGACTTAGAAGAAAAGATCAAAAAGCTTGAAGCGAGAGAAATCCCAGTAATAGATCATGGTGATTTTATCAGAGATGAAAACCTTAAACTCCAAAAGGGAGAAGGTGAAAGATCAATTACTGAATCTATTACCTTTAATAAAGCATTTAAACAAGTACCAGTTGTGAAAGTCTCTCTATCTGGAATTGATACTGGTGATGATCGTCCAACTAGAATAGATGTGCGGGCAGAAAACGTAACAACCGAAGGTTGTGATATTGTGATGGGGACATGGGGCAATTCACACATTTATTTCTTAAAAGTCAACTGGACTGCAATCGGTTATTAGGGATACTCACATGGTGCTGAAATAATAGTGAGAACCTGGCGGGAATGTAAAGTCTACTTCGTCGACATCCGTTGGATTGCGATTGAAGCTAACAAATAGCAGAGATTGTAATGACAGCTAATCAAGATCAATTACTAATTACCATTCAGAAGTGCCAGAAACTTGCTGCTCAGGTTGATCCCAAAGCGCAACTACAATATTTTGAATCTGAAGCTGAATATAAAAGATCATTGAAATTATTTTTTAGAGATCTCACTAAGGATAAAACACTTTTTTATGGTATGACATATCCATTCTTGGGTAGCTATTTGCTGGATGTGAGTAATTTCACTAAAATAGTCGCGATTCTTCCTGGATTTGTTCCTTCACTTATCCGTACAGGCGTTGACAGAATTGTTACCTATACAAGCTTTCGTAAGATTAAGAAGAAAGGTACAATCCTTCTTGATAATGAAAGTGACCGATTCACATCTGAAATCTTACTTGAGACTTGGGATTTATTATTTAAAAGTGGTAATACATTTCCCATAGAAGCTGAAATTAGAGAAAAAATAGTATCCACACTGAATCAATCGGTCATCACAAAATCACATTATGATATACTTGGCTGTTTTCAGGCCGTATATAACTCATTAATAATATATTTAGGACAGGATGTGAACATTGACACGCGAAACATGTTCACTGCTGATCATGATCATAATGAAAAGAGAACACTTCTGTATGAGTTAGTGGGTCCTGTAGCTAAGCCTGTTCATCTTTGCAATAGAGTAAAATTTAATAAAGTAAGCTATTCTGGGTTACAAGAACTAATTCGACATGCTTATTCTGATCAAAATTTATTTCCGACACCTCCACAAAAAGAAATGGAAGACGCTGATTTTATTGTAATCCAAGATGAAGAGAAAATGGATAGAATATCAGAGTCAACAATCAATTATACTAAGCCACCATCAATAGCTGACTACGATACTCTAGCTTTAGATTTTAAAAATTATCCAATCCGAATTGACAAATTCAAATTCAGGCTGGAAAACAGTAAAAAGAAAGTAGAACCCACCGAATGGGTAGAACTACAAACAACCAATGCAACATTTCTGTATTTTCTTGCACTCAATCGAAAACATGATCCGGATCATGATTGTCTCTCGATCTCCCCAATTGATAAAAAAGACTGGCTTGAAATTATTTCGAAGAAATTTGACAAGTTCACAAACGGAGTTTTAAAAAAGGAACTCCTAGGTGTCGAGAACACAGGAATTGTAAAAAGACGCCAGCACAGTGACCAAAATAAAAGTCCTCATTCATGGGTGTTTGGCTCACGCAGCACTAGATCCAAGTATGCATCGAGAATCAACAAAGCCTTTTGCAACACAACGAAAGTTGTTAAAAAACAAGTTCATAGTCATGGACCTTTACTAATACCCTGTGATGTCAATGGCTATCAAATAATGCCACATATCACACGTATTATTCACAAAATACCTCCTAAAAAAACTAATGACGTCACGTGACGTCACCCGCATAGCCTTCTAAGACCTCTACAAATCCTCATATTTAACCCAGCGCAACAGGCTGGGTTTTTTGTTTATACCCAGCAATTGAAAACCGGCTAGCCTCGTAAATGATCCTGTAGCGACGAAGCCTACAGTACTAGACAATAACCCTTTTCTGAAAGGAGTCCAAAATGGCTCTAGAAAAAACAGCGGACGACCCTGCTAAAAAGCGCTCGAAGTATGATGGTAGTACACCACATGGTGTGAAGCCATCCGAAATCGAGAAAGTTCTTGATTATGATCGAGATCTTGAGCGACTTGGGTTGCGATTCGTCTCTTTAAATGGTGAGTACAAGGCCATTAAAGAGGAGTATCAAGCTTCAGAGGATATCAGTAAGCGCGCTAAGCTCTTGAAGGATAAGTCTTCAAAAGAAAGACAAATCCGTGACCTCTTGAAGGTTAAGTCTGAACTCACCGATCTACGCCCTGAAATTGAAGTTAAAGAACGTGCTGCTCAAAAAGCAACAACGTTCGACGACTTCAGTTTCTAGGAGATTGTCCGAACGGAGGCACCTCAATACACCGGGGTGCCTCATGTTAATAATTGAGTAAATAACAGGAGAAATAAGATGTTAGATATAAACGAAATAGCAAAACGATTAGATGCCAGTATCCAGCCACTACTGGATGTGTTAGATGAAAGTGGCATTGACATTATAGGTGGTACATCAGAGGCAGAAGGCGATGAAGTACAACTTCAATTTAGTAATTCTCACAATGCTTCTATGTTCATCCATTCATTGATTCAAACTAATGAGACAGATGAATCTTCATTGTCCAGCCGAATATTCACTCAAGATTCTTCAGGCGGAATTAACTGGAGTTATGATACACAAATCATGACGAATTTCAAGGACCACGACCAACCAGATTTTGAATTCGGGTTTAGTATGTTGACTTTGGTTTCCTTTCCCACTGAAGACTATGCTGAGGTGTTAACTCGTCTGACTGAACACTCGGAAATGCTGGCGGAACCAGATGAACACGATGATGATGAGGCCGGCTTTTGCAAAGGATGCTTCATTGTGAATCTCGAAAGACTCATTGAAATTGGTGAATTCATGATCTGGAACCCTGAAACGCGAGAGAGTCTTTCAGGTCCAGACATCGAGGATGTTTCCATGAATGGATCCGTTGTACAGATATCACTATCTGAGGATATACCAAATCGCAGATCCAAGGCTCTCAAAAAGTCGCTGGTACCTAAATAGTCCCAGCCAAATAAGGCACCTGCTATTCTCCAACGGTGGGTGCCCTTCCCTTAAACCGTAAATCAGAAAAGCATTGAGGTAAATCAATGAATAACTCCGTTCATCTAAAAAACGACTCCAGCGAGTATCAATCATGGCATGAAGCTTATGATGGAAGCTCACCACCCCTGGTTGATATAGTTGAAATAGAGAGCCTCCAGGCGGCTCTGGATGGCCTAGTTCGACTATCACTAAGAGTACGCCACTTTGATGATAAACTGACTGGTTTCGCAAGTATCAATACGGACCAGCTAAATCATGAAGATCGTGTATCACACCTGTGGGAAGAAGAGCACTGCACTACACTGCAAGATGAGGCAATAGCATTAGCCTCTGAGCTCATCGAAATACATCAGAATCTGTTCACATCAGCTGGATACCAAACCCCAGAGCGGTTAGACCCCATCCTGGAAGAGTATGTTACACTTCCTTGGATCACGGCCTGACACCACCTAAACCCCCGACTTAGCTGGAATAAGAGACATGATATCAACCTTATCAATTAAAGGAGTAATCATGCGATTCTTAGAAATTGGCGGAGAGCACTTCGGTACAGCCAAACTTGCACAGCTTACAGCAGATGGTTTAAACGGTTTGGGGCTAAACAGCTTCCAGTCCATCGACATCAACATTCAAACCAATCAAGTATTCATCGGGTTCACAAAGCTCGAGGATGCCACCTGTGCCCGTGCAATTGCGGGCACACATGAACGATCCAAAAGTAAACGATTTCAGAGTAACAACATTCAGATGTTTATCCTGAACCTGTTTGGTGCCTTAAACAGCTAACAATGGAACAGATGTACAGCATAAGAAGCGCAGCCGAGCTGTTGGAGGTATCCACAGGGGAGATACGTACTCTCGGCCGCAATGCTGGCATCAGCTTCTATAGGGTCGGAGACAGTACTCGCATCAGTGAAACAGGACTGACATCTATAGTGCACCTGGTTACTGAAGGTACACCTCAGATGCTCAGCCTAAATACGTGTGCTGAGCTCTTGGACATCTCTACAAGGAATCTTCGTAGACTAATACTACAAACGAACCTTCCAACTTCCCGTGTCGGTTCACACATCAGAATAAAACAAACAGATCTATCAATACTCATTGAGGAACAGATGACGGTTGATGATTATTTGAAATAAAAGGAGGCCAATATGGCCACAGTCAGAAAGATCCCTGTCTACAGTCGTAAGACTTTGGGTAAAAGCACGATTATTACATATAGGTACCAAGTAAGCTATAAAGAACTCAACAAACGAGCTCGTAAAAATTTCAAGGACAAAAAGACTGCATTTATGTTTAAAAATAAGATGGAGTTAAGAGAGTACAGGATCAACGCAGATCTCGAGAAGCCAATGAAACCAAATTTGACCTTTGAGGATATGGTTGATGAATATTTAGTAATTATCAATAAGCAGAAAAAGCTTAGAACTATCGATCGAGAGAGAACTGTTTTTAAAGCCTTCCTTATATTCATTCCAAGAAACATTCGTATCCGGGCTATCAGCTCGAGTTTAATAAGACAATATATATCATATCGCATAGATGAGTGCGGAGTAAAACCAACTACTGTCAATACAGAATTACGCACACTCAAAACGTTCTTCAACATACTATTCACGCATGAGTATGTAACTGAGAATCCAGTAATTGGCATAAAAATGCTACCTATTGAAAAGACCACACCTCGCATATTTAGCGATAAGGAGGTGAAGGCATTGCTAAAGGTAACCATGAACGATCAAGACTATCACGATCTAATACTAATGTATCTCCACACAGGAGCTAGGCGTGAAGAGTTGCTACCCCCTCGACTTAGTTGGGATAATATCGATTTTGAAGCAGGAACTATTAGACTAACGGGGAAGTTTGACAAATCTAGATATGTCCCGTTGGATAATACAGCTCTCGAGATTGTTACTCGAAGAGGAGAAAATAGATCGAATAAATATCCATTCGATTTCGATTACCATTATATGTACAAGCGCATTAAGAAGTATATGGTTAAGGCAAAAATTCCGACTGGAACCCTACATAGCCTGAGAAGATCTTACGCTTCAAAATTAATTCAGAAAGGAACAAGTATTCAATATGTGTCAAAGCTTCTTGGGCACAGTAAAATTGATGTTACTGATCAAGCATATGTACATGTTGTAACCGAGGAACTCAGGAAAGAGGTTGCGATTCTTGATGAATCCTGGTAGCGATATCCCAAATACGGAAGAAAAGCCTGGATTTTCCAGGCTTTTTCTTATCAACCCGTTGATTCTACTAGACATTGCCCAGGTGAGTAATCTAGCCTATTCGCAGTTTTACTGTGCCAAAAGAATGACATTCTGGTGTCCCATGATGTCCCTAAATACAGGGGCAAGCAATTTTCGGTACTTCACGACTTTTCATCAGAGTCATATTTCCCAGCAAGCCTCCCCAAAAACAGAACCCCTCGTAACTCTATGAATTACAAAGGGTTCTTGATGTGTACGCCCGACAGGATTCGAACCTGTGACCCTCTGCTTAGAAGGCAGATGCTCTATCCAGCTGAGCTACGGGCGCGCATGTCAATGTATTAGAAATCCCTGGCCTTTTAAGCTATATAAGGACTGAGAGGGTGTCGGTCACCAAAAAGTCTCCATTTTGAAAATGTTTTGAAATTGATGTAAAACAGCCCCCGATTTTCGGTCAGGGGCTGTTGAGCAAGACTTTTAGACAGTTCACCATTAACCGACGTGATGAAGAAAATAAATCTTTACGATTAGGATCCTAAAGAGCTATAATCAATTTTGGTTTCAAGCACACCTGATGGGTTGAAATTCGACCAAATCCCAATATTATCACCACTTTTTTTCGCCCCGGCTTCCTTCAGGTTTCCATTTTCCCACCACTTCAAAATATGACCCTCCTCAATTCCTTTGCGATATGAAATTTCAGCTTCAGGATTACCATTCTGATACCATGTTTTCTTCACACCCACTATTTCCCCCAGGGTGTAATATCCTTGTGCCCTTAGAACACCTTTGTCGTTCCACTCTTTAGACTCGCCATGTAATAGTCCCATCGAGAAGTTCTGATATTTTTCCAAGTTTCCATTAGAAAAGAAGAATTTCTGCTCCCCATTACGAATATCAACTTTATAATTTTCTTCTTTGAGTAAGATACCGTTATCTGCCCAGCTCAACCATGCTCCATCCTTTTTCCCTAGAGCATATTCGCCCTTAATCTTTAACTGATCATTACTAAAATATTCCTCGTACTCGCCGTGCAGCTTGTTCTTCTTCATTGATTTTACGAGAATCCTCGTTCCATCAACTCGATATAACTCTTCGTATTCTAACACATTATTTGAATACGACCTTTGTTTCAAGATTTGTCCTGCCTCGGTCTTTTGTGTCCAGTCACCACCTTTTTTACCGTCCTTGAAATTTCCAGATACTTGAGTACGACCAGATGGGAATACGCGGGTGTATAACCCATGCTTGATACCATTTGAATAGGTCGTATAATCTCTATATCCATCCTCGACTAACTCATTCCAGATACCATCTTTCTTGTCATCCCTGTATGTACCTTCACTTGACAACTGGTTCTCCTGGTTCAGTTCAGAATAGGATCCCTGTCTTTTTCCCATCTTATAGGAAACTTTTCTTTTGATTATGAGCTTATATTCCTCAGATAGGCCATCAAGGATATCATTCTTGTATTGCTCTAAAGTGGTTTTAGTTGAGTTTCCATCGTAAGTAATCCAGCTACCACTTTTCGTATTGTTTTGGAACACCCCTTCCTGCTTGACATTACCATTATCATAGTAATAGATCCAAATTCCATCTTTTAGTCCATCCCTGTAATGACCTTCATGTTTTAGTATAGAACCGGAAGAGTCACGAACATCACCTGAGAAGGGCTCTTCAGAACCACTCACAAAGCTAACGCCACTTCTGTTTTCAAGCTTATTGCTATTAAGAAATATTTCAGCATCTAAATTCTGGCTCACCATTTCGCGAGAGCCACTACAGTTAATAAAAAATATTACTAACAATACCTTTGCATAAACCGACAAGGACTTTCTCATTTTTTTAATCCTTCAAAATTAAAACCACTCATAATACAGCTTCTTCTCTCTAGCTACTTCAAATATAGCATCTTCACAACCTGGCTGTAATCTCCTGCCACAATCCGGGTAAAGTAGAGTCCCGTACTGATGGATCTACCATCATTAGCTTGTCCATTCCAAGCCAGCTCATACCAGCCCGCTGATTTTGAACCAGACTCTAGGGTCTGAACAACATTACCCCGAAGATCATAGATCACCAATGAGACATTCGAATCTTCAGGTAATCCATATTTGATTGTTGTGCTGGGATTGAATGGATTGGGGTAGTTTTGTTTCAGCGCATATTCAATGGGCAGCTCAACACCATCAGCAATCGAAACATAACCCACAGTGAATTTGAATGTCTCAGTCTCTGTACTAAGTGAATCAGTATCAACAGCGATCACTTTCCACCAGTATTCTGTATCAAGAAGAAGGTCATCAGTGTTTTGCCAAGTTAGATCACTTAAACCCTCAATAGTTGTGATAACATCTGTGAAGTTCGAATCTAAGGCAACCACCAAATCATAAGTAGCAAAGTCATTTGGATCATTGTCTGAAGTAGGCTCCCATTCAAATGCAACTGTCTGAGATAATCCAGAGACATCATCTTGAGGTGAGAGTAGGCTAAAATCCAGAGGTGGTTCAAGCACGGTATTAACCCAGAATCGGACTCTTTCACTTTCTGTACTAGCCCCCTGATCATCACTGGCAACAACTTTCCAATAATATTCAGAATTATCAAATAGCCCACCAGTCTCAAACTCATAGCTATTCTCATTCGAAAAGATTGGAATAGTTTCAGCAAAGAGGCTATCGGTATCAACAAATAAATAATAGCTTACTGTATTGAACAATACAGGGTCTGGGTCAACTGAAGCTTCCCAATAGAATTCAGGTGTCAGAGTGACTTCGACACTATTTCTGGTTGGTGTGATTGCAGCAAAACCATTTGGTGGATCATTCTCAAGGTTTATAGCGAATACTGACAGCATACCTTCTTCAGGATAATCTACATGTACCGGTTCTGTTGAGGCCCCAGCTTGATCAGTTGCGATTATTCTCCAATAATAGATGAAATTATCATAGAGATCTTCAGTAGCTAACCAAGTAGTATCAGTTCCAGTGTATACTTCACTCATGTCTTCAATGTTATAACCTAGAAGAAGATGGTAAGTAATTTCATCATGAAGGTCTGGATCACTTGCTGAGGTCCATGAGAATTGTGGCTGTAACGACTGTAACGTTGGATAAGCATAGGCAACACCCCATGGTTGAATCATTTCAAAAGCAGAGGGTACTTCGTTCTCAGCATTGGTCCAGAAGGAGGTTGTGTCAGAGAAAGTGACTCCACCAGAGTCATCAACTGCTGATACTGCCCAGTAATAAACCTGGTTCTCCATGAGATCTTCTGCTGGAGAGTAACTAGTCCCAATCACTTCAACTGCGACAACATCCGTCAGCTCAACATCTGTCCCCAGATAAAACTCATAGCCAGTTATCACAGTGATTGAGTTGTTTCCTGAACTTGTATTTTCTGTGAATTTGCCTTTACCCGATTCTCGAAGTGCTAAGGTTACATCATCAGGATCTGATGAGGCTTCCCATAAGAATTCTGGCTGCAGGTTTGTCACCATCTCATCATAGACAGGGTAGAGTAACTCAAAAGCAACGGGTAGATCATTAGCAGTATTTACACTAAAGCTCTGATAGCCCCCTTCATTAGCAGTTACAAGACCTGACCAGTCTTCAGCATAAACTGTCCAGTAGTAGGTCTGGTTATCTTCAAGTTCCCAGTCAAGCAGGAGAGTGGTATCAGGTCCTGTCCAGATTGTATCCATGCTACCAGGATCAGTCCAGAGAACTAGGTTGTAATCAAAACCATCCTGTAAATCAGGATCAGAACTTGAGCTCCAGGTGAATGTTGGACTCAGAACCGTGAGCACTTCGTCAACTTCTGGTAGCAATTGACCAAACTCGGTAGGTGCTTCGTTCTCTGCATTGGTCCAGAAGGAATATCGATCAGAGAATAGCGTTCCGCCATCATCATCAACGGCTTCTATTTTCCAATAATAGATCATATTCTCAGAGAGGTTAATATCAGGAGTATACTCTGCACCAAAGACTTCCACTGGGGATGTCTCCGTGAAGAGGGAATCTGTATCCAGATATACTTGATAAGCTGTAATTTCTCTGGAAGAGTTTGTTGATCTAACAGGGCCAGTCCGAATTGGTTGCACTTCTCGGTTTGCTAGGACTCCATCATCTGGATCTGAAGATGGTTCCCACATTAGCGTTGGCGTGAGGTCCACCAACATTGCTCCATCTTCTGGTGCAAGCAGGTTAAACGCTGTTGGGAGATCATTGGTAGTATTTACTCTGAAACTTTGGTACCCACCTGTATTCTCAGTGCTGGCTCCATTCAGGTCAGATGCGATTACCTTCCATGAATAGGTTGTGTTATCCAGTAGAGTGGTAACGACCTGATAGGACGTATCTGCACCAATGGTAAATGCCTCAACACCAGGATCGGGAGTATCAAGATAGAGAACATAGCTTACTGTATCAAGAGGATCTAAATCGTCAGATAAATGCCAGGTAAGTATCGGATTTAAACTGGTCACTTCAACGTTCTCTACTGGCGATATAAGTGTAAATACTGCAGGAGCATCATTACTGATATTAAATAGGAATGTTCTTAATTCTGTGAGTGTATTGTACTCATAACCATCATTAGCTTTAACTTTCCACCAATGTTGTGCATTATCATCTAGGGCTACTGAAACAGTCCAGCTTATTGTATCAGTCATACTTGTATAATTGATAAGCGAGTCAAGAGGTGACAGCATTTCTTCTGTATTGTATAAATAGACCGAATACATCAGAGCATCTTCTTCGGCATCATTACTCTTTAAGAATTTTAGTGTCGGTTGCGTGGTAACCACTTCACCGTTCTCGGGCGATAACATTCCAGGAGATGATGGCTCAGTATTCAGTCTGAAGGAAAGTGTAGCCCATTCGCTCCAGAAGGCACCACTGGCTACTTTTGCCCGGAGATGATAGGCGATACCATTCTCTAGCATTTCAGAATTATATAGGACTGACGTGGCATCACTTGTGACAACACCAGTATCCCAAATATCACCACCTTGAAATGTTGAATCTGTGGAGATTTGGATCTGGTAGGCTGTTTGTGGCTCTCCCATGCTATCGAAGTAATTGAAGGTGATTAGTGGATCATGTGTTGTTATGTGCTGCAGATCTTCATCGCCAGCTAGGTCAAGGCTTTGGACTTCCATAACACGAGTCGTTCCTGTGACCTCGGTTGAATACCAACTCTCATTCCCATCAGTATCATATGCAGTTACTGCCAAAAAGTATTCTGTTCCAAGATTTAAACCTGAGAGTGTATAGGAAGTATCAGTGCCAATATCGATACTTTGGGAATATGGGTATCCACCTTCATCTGTATCGTAGTAGAGTTTAAATCCTTCAAAATCACCGAGTGGGCTCGAATCCCAGGATAGGCTGACAAAGTCATTGCCCGTGCCCAATACAGTCACATTTTGGGGGGATATCGGAGGAGCCACCATATCTGGTGTAAGTAACCATGGCTGAACATCAACCGTTCCCACTACAGATTCTCCTAATCCACTAGGGTTGCTGCCTGAATGATTGGGACCAGTTAAGTCGCCCCACCAGCAGGAGTCTGCATCAATAGTTACTAGGTTATCATTGTTATGTAAGGCGTTAATATTGTTGATAAAATTGGATTGAGAAACGCTCGGATATGAAAAATCCGTTGAGTAAATGCCCGGATAACTACCTGCAGTATTTCCTTCGAGAGTTACATTTCTCATCTCACCTTCAGCATAACCAATATAGTAGGCTGCTCCTCCTTGCCCAGTTGCGTTATTCTTTGCCAATAAGACATTTTCCAAGCTGGGAGCGGCAAGCTGGACAGCTATAAATCCACCTCCATTCATTGCTGAATTCATCGCAATGATGACATTCTCCAAAACGGGTGCTGTTGTTTCGTAATAGAATCCTATGCCACCAGCATTTTCAAGTGCTGTGTTCCCAATAATCGAAGAATTTGTAATGATTGGGCTATCATTATTTAATGCAATCCCCCCCCCGTCATGTGCAGAATTACCAATTATCTTGACGTTGTTGAATGTTGAGGAAGGGTTGTTATAAACAAAGGAGCTAAAAATACCGCCGCCCTGATTGTTTGTGCTATTGCCTGAAATAGTAACATTTGAAAGAGATATGTGCGAGCTTTGAAGACGTAGTCCTCCTCCACCAGTGTAACCACCATCGGAATGTGCTTGGTTTGTATTTATCTCACTATCTCGAATAGACAATCCACAATCCTCAGCGTACACACCTCCGCCTTCAGAGAATGCATTGTTGTTTAGAATTTGACATGATTCAAACACTGCATCAGATTGGTAAGCATAGACACCACCCCCCTGGCTTGTGGCTACATTTCCTGTGATAATGCAATTTAAAAATTTGGGACTATCTACTTGTAAGGCTATCCCACCACCACGTATTACATTCCCACCATTTCTAAGTGTAAAACCCTGAATTATTGTAGATGAATCAAGGGAGCCTGTATTATTAAATATCATTACTGAACCAGATGCGTCTCCATCTATTATTGTAGTTTCTGGCCCGTATAAACTTATGAGGCGGAGATTGTTGGTCGCTGGGAAGGCAATATTTTCAGTATAAATGCCCGGCTCGACTAGTACAGTATCTGTTGATTCGGCTACGTCTATTGCAGCTTGAATAGTAGCATAATCACCAGGCACATTGATTGTGATTGGCATGTGCTGTGGTATGCCAAATGGGTTCTCGTAGGCACCGATGTCAGGGTTTGAGCCTGTTGGGCTTGGCCGAGGATTGCCATCAATGTCCTCTCCAACGGATATTGTTGTGTCTAAGCCAGCTCCAATACATTGTGAGTAATTACTAAGAGTAAAGTCATTAATATTCATACCATTAAAGATTGGATTTGCACCTATGTTACCATAACCATCATACCCGCCTTCTATCAGCGAGTATGAAATATTTCGGGTGGCACCACCATTGACAATTTGATCCAAAGCCTGATTTCCATTGTTGGATACAATGCTATTGAGTACGGTCAAGTCAGCACCACCACCTACCCAGATTCCATTTGTCTCATTTGATACAATGGTAGAGTTAAGAACTAAGACATTCCCAATTGATACCTTGATTCCGCTTCCTTCACTACCTGAGTTGTCATAAATAAGCAAATTAGATAGGGTGGGCGATCCATCCCAACACAATACTCCCCCACTATTCGATCCAGAGTTATTGAATATTTTGCTGTTGGATACTTCAGAGTTTGAGTGCTCCAAATAAACTCCAGCAGCAGAACCTGTTGCTGAACAATCGGTAATTGTCAGCTGATTCAAAGTTGGGCTTGATTGATAGCAGTGTACTCCACCGCCGTTTGTATTAAGCCCATTGATAATATTAAAACCAACAATTTCAGCAGTTTCATTTTCGCCACTGTTAAAGGTTACAACACTCCCACTTTCATTACCATCAATTACTGTTTGGGTAATGTATGACGTATCTTCCGAAGTCAGGAAAAGTGAACCAACAACGATATTCTTACCATTGAAATTGATGTTTTCAACATAAGTACCAGGCTGAACAAGTACTGTGTCACCATCTTGTGTCTCATCAATAGCATGTTGTATGGAGGCGAAAGGGAAATTACTGGTCCCCAAATTATTATTTGATCCTACTGCAGAAACATGCCAAGTTTTGTGAGGTGTAATAAGCGACAGATATCCACTATAACCACCTGAGTAACCTGCGACCAGATATTCATTGGGGGTATTTGTGAAACAGCTTGAATTTGCCCACATAGGACTGAGCATTTGCTCTAAAATCAAATTCCCCAATATATCAGTTCTTATAAACCAGGAAGCGGCCCCACCATTAGCTTTTCCAACAATAACGAAACCTTCATCACCGGGCAATGTTTTTACGTCATAACCACTGTCTTCACCACCACTTTCAAATGTCCTGTTCCAAAGCTCATTTCCGAGTGAATCTATTCGAACAAGCCATGTATCAGAATTACCTGAACCAAATGATTGAGTGCAGCCTGTAAAAACGCCCCCGTTTGTTCCTGACAAATCTACAGAGTAACAAAGATCTATCGCTGAGCCGCCATAAGTTTGCGACCACACTTGATTGCCCTCATTATCAGTCATAATTAACCATGCATCAAGACCGCCGCTCCCAAATGAAGTGGTTGCACCCCCAATTAGAATTTTGCCACTTGGTGTTATTTTTATGCTATATGCGTAATCATGGTTAGCCCCACCAAATGTTCTAAACCATACCTGATTACCCAACGTATCAGTTTTCATCAGGAATGCGTCTGCCCCCCCATTACCCAATGACGCAGTTCGTCCTCCAATGATGTATTGCCCTTCGGAGGTAATTTGAATGGAATGTGCTTCCTCAGATCTAATGCGCTCCCAAACATGACTCCACTCCTCGCTCCCAGTTGAATCGGTCTTTATCAAATATACATCGCTATAAGCGCCATTCACTTTTGAGTGCCCAACAACAATAAATCCATCATCAGATGTCTGCTTGACTGACATTCCTCGATCATCTCTGCTGGACCCAAAAGTTGCACTCCATAATTCATTGTAATTTTCATCTAACTTTATTAGCCACACATCTGCAGATCCATTCCCAGAAGAAAAAGTATATCCAACCATTACATAACCACCATCTGTAGTTTGTTGGATTTCTTGTATTGCGTCACTAGATGATCCACCATATATATCTGTCCATCTTACAACAGTCTGAGCGAATGTGCTTTGTCCAATTATCAGTGCAATGAGCGAAAGTATTCTAAAGATATTTTTCATGAAAACTCCTCTAGTGAAACCATTGTTGAACATTTGCCAAATCCATCCACTTCATTTTCGTTTTCCACCTCTTTGCGTGTGAGTAGGCTACAAAGTTTTGTATGGCATAGGTTTGATACTGCTTCCTTTTAATTTGAGGAAAATTTCCTCGCTAATTGACCCACCGCGAACACCTGGACATTGTACAGAAATAAGTACCTCACCAGAACTAATGCTCACTAGCCTAAGAGTTTCTTGAATAATTTTTGTGTGCCCTTCCACGCTTGAACCTCCGTATGCATTCACATAGGAGCTACCAGGGACGTATTTGTATTGCATCGTCCCCATTAATATTGCATCAATTTTTAGTTGGACTCCAATTTCCTCCAATTGGCTAGGAGAAAGTTTATTTGAATTTGTAAGATTCATTTCCGAAAGTACATACTCTAGCTGACTCCTCTCCACCACAACAAAACCGAGATCCATAAAATACATTGCAAATTTATCCGCGATGGCTTGGTCAATGCCAGGCGCACCAATATTTTCAAAAGGTAATATTGCGACCTTATTAATCTGGCTAGGCTTATAGTTAGGACTTATTGAAACTCTTGCATGACTGCCTGTCTGAGAAATTGGGACGCCAGCACAGCTAAAGAACAAGACCAGAATAATTGCTGAAATATAATATCTCACCCACATAAATCATTTTTCCTTTCTATTACTTGGCAAAAGTCTAATGTTTCCTGAAAACACACTAAACTAAGGTGCTCAGTTTGAGCTGCTTCCCGAAATAGACTCGCTTGTATGTTCACTGTATCCTTCCACAATCCTATCAATCTCCTTCATCATATTCTGTACCGGTTGCATGGCTT
>Ga0307992_1000785_pt1 | contig 19623 bp, 20 predicted proteins | sample EllFjometagen133_FD_203162 | JGI IMG/M metagenome (GOLD analysis project Ga0307992, IMG submission 203162) | Marine microbial communities from Ellis Fjord, Antarctic Ocean - #133 | ecosystem: Environmental > Aquatic > Marine > Unclassified | place: Southern Ocean | collected 2014-10-08
TGGCTTGGTTTAAAATCACTGCTGCTTCACGAGCAATGCCACGGATACTCATTGAGTCAACGCGGTTGGTAGTAATTTCGATATCATAAACACTCTCACCGCCAATTTGATAAATGCGTTCTACTGACGGTCCCGACAGAGAGAGATATTTTTGAATCTCCTCTGGAGAAGCTTTAGTTTCAAGGTGTTCTAGTAGCCAGTGGTGTGGGATGAGAATATTCATTTTAAAATTGCTCCAAAAATCTTAAATCATCTGAATAAATTAAGCGAATGTCATCAATATTTAAACCTTCTTTAAGTGTGTAGGTACGCTCTACTCCCCAACCAAAAGCAAAACCAGTATATTCATCAGGATTGATTCCCCCGGCCTTTAGAACATTAGGGTGGACCATACCAGCTCCACCAACTTCATGCCAACCAGATTTACAGAATTTACATTTAGATTTACCTTTTTTACCAGTACCGTGACAAATATGACAGCTGAAATCAACTTCAAACGATGGTTCGGTAAATTGAAAATGAAAAGGACGGATGCGGCTTTTAGTACCAGGACCATAAAACTGCTCAGCAAAATAATCCAACGTACCCTTAAGGTGTTGAATATTGATCCCTTTATCGACTACTAAGCCTTCAAACTGATGAAACATTTGAGTGTGGGTGGCGTCCTGTTGTCTACGATAGCAGCGAGCAATGTTAATCATTCTAATTGGAGGTTTACCTTTAAGCCGTTCCATTTCTCGTACTTGCCCATTAGAAGTATGAGTGGTTAAAACCATTTTTCCCATTTGTTTATGTTCAGGCTTATCAATAAAAAATGTTTCCCATTCATCACGTGCTGGATGATTGGGCGGCATGTTTAAAGATTCGAATACATAGTAATCCCAATCAACTTCTGGATAGCGAACTCTGGTAAAGCCAATTTTTTCAAAGATATGAGTGATTTCCTCCATAGCTTGAGAAACAGGATGCATATGTCCTACCCCAGATTTAATCCCAGGCATGGTTAGGTCAATTTTATTTGTAGTTTGGATTGGTAGGCCTTCACCCAACAAATTGAGTTGATGATTAAGGTTTTTTTTAAGCTCATTTAAAATTTGACCAGCTAGTGGCCTCATTTCTTGTGGCACAGCTTTTAAACCTCTCATTAAATCATTAATTAGACCTTTTTTACCTAAATATTTATTTTTTAAACCTTTGACATCAGTTTTAGGTTCAGTATCGAATTGTAGTTTCAAATCAGTAATGGCTTTTTTAAGAGCTGGTAGTGAGTTGGTATCTTTAGTCATGTTTGTTTATTTTAGTACATCTGTCATCAAAAAACTCCCCTGTTGGGGAGCTTGTTTTTTACCAAAACTTCTCCCCATTTAGCAGTGGCTAAAAAAGAAAAAGCTTGTAGAGGTAAGTTGAACAGTCATTGAGTTTGATCTTATTTTTTAAGTCCTGATTTGTCAACTACAGCTTTAAAAGCCTCAGGATTATTAACAGCTAATTCAGCTAACATTTTACGATTTATTTTAATTTGAGTTCTGTTTAAAGCAGCAATAAAGTGAGAATATTTGAAATTTTCATTTATTTGTCGAAGACCAGCATTGATTCTCATGATCCAGAGCGTTCTAAAATTTCGTTTTCGTAGTTTTCTGCCAATATAAGCATATTGATCAGCATGAAGCATGGCTTCAGTAGCTCTTTTGATCAGACGATTGTAAGTGCCTCGATAACCTTTGGTAAGTTTGAGAACTTTTTTATGACGTCTGTGGCGAGTAAATCCAGTTTTTGTTCTTGGCATAATTTAAATTCCTTTAGGCAAGACCCATCATTTGTTTGATTTTTTTAGCATGTCTACCAGTAACTTCGGTTAACAAGCGGTATCTGCGAATAGTTTTTTTACTTTTTTTTCGGCGTAGATGTCGAGAATTTTGATGACGACGCATTAATTTACCTGTTCCGGTAACTTTAAATCTGGCTGAGGCGCTTTTTCTGGTTTTTTGTTTATATTTTTTCATGCTTTTTTACCTTTTGGACTAAGCTGCATCATGATTTTAGTGCCAATTGATTTGGGTTTAATCTCAACCTCGGCTAATTCTTGAGTTTCCTCAATAATTCGTTCAAAGTTTTTAAATCCAAATTCTTTCTTAGTTCTTTGTCGACCGCGACGAAAATCTGCTTCTACTCTGACTTTATCGCCATCTTCTAAAAACTTTTTAATTCTTTTAAGTCTAGTTTGAAGGTCACCCTCATCAATGAAGGGGGTTAACCTGATTCCTTTGATTTCTTGCTTACGAGCACTTTTTCTCTGTTCAGCTCTTTTTTGTTGTAACCAATATTTATGTTTAGAAAGCTCGATAATTTTAACCACGGGAGGTTTAGACTTTTTAGTAATCAAAACTAAGTCTTTATCTTGTTGTCTAGCCTGAGTTAAAGCTTCATCGGTTGACATAACTCCGACTTGTTTCCCTTGATGATCGATAACTCTCACCTCAGGAAGCCGAATGGCTCTATTGGCAACAATTCTGTCTTGTTTTTTGTATTTGCTGTATTTGCGTCTACCCACTCTAGTGTTTATCTACTTTCTTATATTTATACAGTAAGTCATGCATTATACCAGGAGTTTTTTGATTGTGAAACTAGAACTGGTCCGTTATAATATTGATCTCTTTTAGAACTCGTAGCTCAGTTGGTTAGAGCGCTACGTTGACATCGTAGAGGTCAGTGGTTCGAGTCCACTCGAGTTCACATTTTCAGTTATTTAATTTTTATCCACCACTATAAGCATTGCTACGCTCATGATGCATCATGTCAAAGACGGCTTTGCTCTCTTGAGTCTTGCCACTACCAATAGCTATTCCACCTTTGATTTTTCTGGCTTGCATTTGTTTTTGTTTAGATTGCTGTTGTTTCATCCAAGTGCGAGCACTTCGTACTTTTTGAGTTAGTAATATAATGAAAGTTTTAAGCTTTTGAAAATATGATTTTAGACCTAATCCAGTAATTCCTGGCGATGCTACTTCTTGAGTAGTTTGAATATCAACTTCTTTATAAAATTTGCTAATTTCTGAGGCTAATACTTTTAATTCTTTTCTGACCTCTTCTAATTCTTTTTTAGTGCGTTCTTTACTAGCACTAAAAATTTCCTCTTGATCAACTGGATTAACTTGGTCATGAAGTTTTTTGCGTAACTCTGCTTTTTTTAATTCTTTTTTTAATTCGGCTTGCTGTTTTTTAAGTTCTTGTGGATTACTCTCTTGTGGAATTTGCCCACCTGCTCTAGCTAAGGCCTCACCAAATAGATCATTTTGTTCATCTAGTTGAGGGTCTTTATTAGCGTAAGCTCCTTTTTCAGATTCAGCTAAAGCTCGAGCAAAAGGATTAACAGAATTCTGAGATTTCTTATTAGAGTTCCCTGGTGGAGTTAAATTTATTGAATTGTTCATCTATGATCTAGTATTATAGCATGTAGATATATTATAGGACAATAGTTAGTACTAGATAATTAATTGCATTGTACTAAAGAATCTTTTTGGGAAAAGAAGGAGTTTTCAACAACGTTTTAAAGATTATTTTATCTCGAGTAATTGATCAATTAATTTACGACGACTAATTTGTTTGACCAAGTGTTCTAAATAGTGAGGATTGTTTTCGATTTGTTTTTTTAGCTTCTGATCTTTAATTTTATCTAATTCTTCTTTTTTATCTTGTTCTGTGATTTTAATTTTTACTATATCTTCGATTTCTCTTAGAACAAACTCTAATTGAAGTTGTCCTAAGGTCTGAGCAGCCAGTTGAGAAGACATCTCTTCAAATTTTTGATTTCTTCTGGTTAAATAATCATCTAGAGATAGACCAATTCTTTCAAGTTCTTTAGCTAAACGTTGAATTTCACGTTTAGTTTCTTCTTTGAGTAATAATTCTGGAATTTGAGGCTGGATATCTTCTACTAGGGCTTTAAATATTTGGTGAAGCTTTGCTTCTTTTTCTCGAGCTGAAATCTGTTTTTGAGTGGGTTTTTCTTTTTTACCCTTTGCATTTTTAGTTGGCTGTGATTTTTGCTCTTTAAGCTGTTTAAGAGCCATCTTTAGGCCCTTTTTAATAGATTTTTGGTAGTTGCCCAGCTTAATAATTGGTTTTTCAGCAATTTGGATTTCTAACTCCCAATCCTTACCCCACTCCATACTGATTGGATTAATTTGTGGTTGAGTCAGAGGCTGTTTGCCTTCTTTTTTAATTAGCTTTTCATATCTAGGGGGAATAAGAGTTTCTAGAACCTTATTGATTAGTTGCTCTTTACCCAGTTTTCCTTCTACTATTTTAAGAGGAGTTTTACCTTTTCTGAAACCCTGTGCTTTAACGTTCTTGGCTGAATTTTTAAGTACCTGATCATATTCTGTTTTAATTTCACTCCAAACAAGCTTTAGTTTAAGTTTAGTATTATCAGCAATAGGATTTGGCTGCTGATCTTTTTTGGTGGTTTTTTTTGCAGGTTTAATTTTAGTCATAGGCAGGTATTATACAGGATAAATAAAGCAGGTATAATAAAATTCCTTGGCGCGGTGCCAGAGTGGCCTAATGGCGAGGTCTGCAAAACCTTGTTTCGCGGGTTCGAATCCCGCCCGCGCCTCATAAATTTATGCATTCATTTTTCATCAATACCTTTGGTTGCCAGGCTAACAAATCAGACTCAGAGCGAATTGCAGGAGATTATTTTGCTCGCGGTTATGTTGAGGCAGAAAGTTGGCAAGATTGCGATGAGTTAGTTATTAATACTTGCGCTGTCAGACAACGAGCCGAAGATAGAGTGCGTGGGTTTTTATATAACGTGACTGAGTATTTTAAATCATCAAATAAATCTAAACCTAAAATTATTTTTACGGGCTGTATGACCCATCATGGAAATAAAAAATTATTGGAGATGATGCCTGAAATTGATGAGATATTACCGATTAATGAAGTTGGTTTTAATCAAGCAGCAGTTCGTAAAGATAAAAAACACGCTTGGGTGCCAATTTCAACTGGCTGTAATTCATTTTGTACTTACTGTATTGTGCCCTACTCTCGTGGAAGAGAAAAATCTCGAAGTCATGAGGAAATTTTTAAAGAGGTTAAGGATTTAGTTGATCAAGGATATGAAGAAATTACTTTATTAGGACAAAATGTTAATTCATGGGGTTTAGAAAAAGTGGGCATAGGTTTTAGAAAAATGATGATGAGGGATGATAATTTTAGTAGAAAAGACTTACCCGACAATCAATCACAATACTTAAAACCAAAAGGAACGCCTCCATTTGTTAAATTGCTACAAGATATTTCAAAGTTTAAGCAAATCAAGAAAATTAGATTTATGAGTAGTAATCCCTGGGATTTCCACGACGAGCTAATTACAGAAATTGGTCAAAATAAAAAAATTGATCGATATGTGCATTTGCCAGTTCAATCTGGGAGTAATAGTGTTTTATATCGAATGAATCGTGGTTATACTAGAGAAAAATATTTAGAAGTTGTTAATAAACTTCGCCAAGCAGATTCTAAGATTGTGGTGGGTACAGATATTATTGTGGGTTTTCCCGGTGAAACAGATGAAGAATTTCAAGAAACTGTTGATCTAGCTAAGAAAGCAAACTGGAAATTAGCTTTTGTAGCCATATACTCTCCCCGTCCTGGCACAGTCAGTTGGAAAATCTATGAGGATGATATTCCACATAAAATTAAAAAGAAGCGTTGGGATGTTCTGGAAAAATTGATAAATAAAAAGAATTTATCAGAAAGGCCAATAGTCGTTTGAAGATAATTTCTATTGTTGGTCCAACGGCAGTCGGTAAAACTTCGTTTGTTTTGGATTTATCTGAAAAAATTTTGGAAAATAAAGCTTATGCTGGCATTGATTTAATCTCAGCTGATTCGAGGCAAGTTTATCAAGGTTTAGAAATAATTTCTGGGGCTGATGTTCCTTCAAATTTTAGTTTAAACACTGATCAAAAATTAACTTATCCTTTTTATACTAAAAATGAAATCAATCTACATGGAGTCTCAATTATTTCCCCAGATGAAGAATGGTCAGTGATTCATTTTCAAGATTTAGCTTGGGAAATTATTAAGTTGGCAAAGAAAAAAAATCGTTTAATTATAGTTATTGGTGGAACGGGACTATATCACGATCAATTATTAAATTTAGATACTTCTTTGAGGATTAAGCCAAATGATAAAGTGAGACAAAAAGCTGAACGAATGAAACTAGAAGATTTACAAAATTGGGCTAAAAAAATTAATCCAGCTCGTTTTGTCAAAATGAATAATTCCGATAAAAATAATCCGCGACGTTTAATTAGAGTAATTGAAATTGGTTTAAAAAAATCAAAAGCAAACAACGACAGCTCATCTCAAGAATTTGAACAAATTTATATTGGTTTAAATCAAGATTTAGAAAAAATAGCAGGGAAAATTAAAAAACGGGTTTTTGGAAGATTTTCTGATCAAGCTATTAATGAGGTTAGACAACTTCAGGAAAAATATAATGATTGGTCACTGCCCGCATTTAGCGCTTTGGGAGTGAGTGAGGTTGGACAATACTTGAATAATTTTTTTTCTAAAGATGAATGTCTAGCTCAATGGTCTCTACATGAATTTCAATATGCAAAACGTCAACTGACGTGGTGGAGAAATCGAAATGTCGTATGGTTTGAAATTGATGAGTTTGAGTGGAAACAAGAAGCATTTGCTTATATACTAAATTTATGCTGAAACTTTTTAAAAATGAAACAAATATTTCAATTTCTCCATCAATAGTTATTTTCTCTACTTTTTTTCTTTTATTTTTGTATTTTCTTTATCAGATTAGCAATATTCTAATTTTGTTTTTTCTGGGTTTTATTATCATGGTGGCATTGCACCCTTTCGTTTGCAGATTAGAAACCAAATTAAGATTTCCTAGAATCTTGGCTATTGTCGTCACTTATCTTTTATTGTTTTTAGGCATTGCCGGCTTATTGGGATTATTAATTCCACCCTTAGCTAAAGAGCTGTATCAATTTGTGAGAACGTTTAATTTACCCTGGCTGCAAGAAGAAATTGTTAATTTCAGTTTTAATCTAACTGAGCTAAGCAATATTATGCAGCATTTAGGTAGCTCTGTTGCTACTATTTACACTGCCATCATTTCGACTTTTTCAAGTATTTTTACTGTTACGACTGTATTAGTTATTTCACTTTTTTTAATGTTAGATCGCAAACGCCTTCATCTCCGAATTTCTTGGTTTACTAAAGATAAACAACACCTTAAAACAGCTCAGGAATTTCTTAATTCTCTAGAGTATCAGCTAGGTGGTTGGGTGCGAGGACAATTAATTTTAATGTTAGTCATTGGTTTGGTTATATACTTTGGCTTGACCCTACTTTCAGTTCCTTATGCAGCCCCACTAGCATTATTAGCTGCCTCTTTAGAGATTTTGCCTAATTTGGGTCCAACTCTGTCTGCCGTCCCTTCAATTATTATTGGAATTATTGCTGGTGGTCCAATCTTAGGATTGGTGGTATTGGTGTTTTATATCATGGTTCAACAGTTAGAAAATAATTTATTAGTGCCAAAAGTGATGATGGATAATGTTGATGTGAGTCCGCTAGTTTCAATTATGAGTATTTTAATTGGTCTAGAAATAGCTGGAGTTATTGGAGCTTTATTAGCTATTCCAGTTTATATTATACTTCGATCAATTTATTCAACTTGGTTTAAAGATTTAATTCTTTCTTAACTGTCAAAAGATGATACACTTGGGGTGAGCAACCGGACAATGGCGCTAGCTTAGGCTGGTGAGGAAAGTCCGGACAGCTGAACAAAAGGTGAGCATAGAGCCTCAGTGACGATTCGGGTGGCGCCGAGTGAAACGATCAAGCGTCTGGGTATTTCTTACTTTTGTAAGAGAAGGCAATCCTCACTTGCTGCGACTGGCGATTTTCACCTCAATGGAATTGTTCCCTATCATGGTGATAATGTCCCAGGCTTAGATAGATCATTGTCTAAAACAGAATCCGGCTTACGGGTTGCTCAACTTTGTGGGTATAATGAGTAAAATTAATGAAGGAGTGATTATGTCACAACTCTATACATCGGTATCTGTTTTAGCGACAGAAATTTTAATAGAAATTTCGGCCTTTTTGCCTCGGTTAGTCGCTGCTCTTTTAATTTTGTTAATTGGAGCCGCAGTTGCTAGGGGGATAAAAGCAATGATCGTTAAACTTCTAGAAACATTAAAAGTTGCCAATTGGGTTAAGAATACTCCGGTGGAGCATTTTTTTAAAAATGCTGAGTTTGGTGAAAAAATGGAGGGAGTACTGGGGAACATTGCTTACTGGATTTTGATGCTAGTGGTAATTCATTCTACGGTCTCGGTTTTGGGCTTAGCTTCCTTAACTCATGTATTAGATAGAGTGTTGGCTTATATGCCACGAATAATTTCATCGGTTTTAGTACTTTTCTTTGGTCTTTTGATAGCCGGCGTAATAGAAAGTTTGGTTAAGGGCTCAATTATGAGCATTAGTGGTAAAAGCGCCCGATTGTTAGGTAAAGTTTCAAGTTATTTAGTGCTAATTATTACAGTTTTAGCTGCAATAAATGAACTTCGCATTGCTAGTGAATTTATCATGGTGTTATTTATTGGCTTTATAACTATGTTATCTCTAGGGTTTGGTTTAGCCATCGGTCTTGGTGGACAGGATGTAATCAGAAACATGCTTTCTAAGTGGTATAAACAAACTTCTAAAGAAGTTAAGAAAAAATAAAGTTTAATTAATGACTAGCCTCGAAGCAGTTTTTCTTGGTATCGTTCAAGGAGCAACTGAGTTTTTACCAGTGTCTAGTTCTGGACATTTAGTTTTAGCTCAAGATTTATTAGGATGGCAACATTCTGATATAACATTTGATATTTGGCTGCATTTTTCCACTCTACTAGCAGTATTTGTTTTTTTCTGGAAGGATTTGCGCACACTTACAAAAAAAGAGATGTTAATTATTCTGGTTGCCTCTATTCCAGCTGCATTAATTGGCTTGGTTTTTGAAGATACGATTAGTAGCTGGTTTTCTTCAACTAGAATTGTGGCTTTAGCTTTATTACTGACTGGTTTATTTAATATTTTTACAGATAAAATTATTAAAAAAAGATTAAAAAATAAAGAAAAATCAGCTATTAACTTAAAACAAGGATTTATTGTGGGTTTATTTCAAGCTTTGGCTATTATTCCTGGGATATCTCGATCAGGATCAACGGTTTTTGCTGGATCACTACAAGGTTTTGATCGATTAACAGCTTTTCGATTTTCATTTATTTTATCTATACCAGTGATTTTAGGTGCTAGCTCAATTCAATTTATCAAAGTATTGAATCAAGGCTCAGTTGGAGGTTTTAGATTAGTTTTTTTACTAGCAGCTGGAGCTGCTTTTTTAACTGGTTTAGCTAGTTTATATATTTTTAGGTATGTGATCAGAAAAGCTAGACTCAGCTGGTTTGGTTATTATTGTTTAATTTTGGGTACAAGCTATTTATTGTTTTTTTAAATTAAATTATCTTGACGATATTGAAGTGCTTCAGCTAAGTGATGTTTTTGAATTTTATATTTTTGATCTAAATGAGCAATAGTTTGAGCAACTCTAATTAAACGAAAGTAGCTTCTGGCTGTTAGATTTAGTCGACTAATGGCCGTATTTAATAAATTTCGACTTGATTTAGTCATTTTAACTCTTTGTTTAATATGACGAGTAGAAAGTTCAGAATTAGAAAAACAATTAAATTGTTGTAAAAAAGAAGCCTGAATTTCTTTAGCTGCGATAACTCTGCGCCTCATTGAAGCTGATGAGAGTTGATCGGTTGTAGAGTTTGCGAGCTGGTTAATGTCAACAGGTTTAACTCTAATAAATAAATCAATTCTATCTAAGAGTGGTCCAGAAAACTTTTTTTGATATTGATCTAAAGAGAATTGTGAGCAACGACAGATTTTTTGTTTTGATCCATACCAGCCACAAGGGCAGGGATTAGCAGCGGCAATTAAAGTGAAAGCAGCTGGATAAGTAGTAGACCCACGAGCCCGAATTATAGTAATTTTTCTATCCTCGATTGGTTGACGAAGAGATTCTAGGACATATCGATCAAACTCTGTAAATTCATCCAAAAATAAAACTCCACGGTGAGCTAAAGAAACCTCTCCGGGGCGAAGATATCTTCCTCCACCCAATAAACCTACATATGAAGTGGTGTGATGAGGGTTTCTAAAAGGTCTAGTGGTGATGAGACCTGTTAATTTTTTAGAATAAACCGAATAAATAGTGGTTACTTCTATAGCTTCGGCTTCGCTCAGCGGAGGTAAAATAGAAATTATAGTTTTAGCGAGAATACTTTTCCCTGCTCCAGGAGGGCCAATCAATAAAACATTGTGACCACCTGCGGCAGCAATTTCCAGCGCTCTTTTTGCGGAATCTTGGCCATAGATATTTTTGAAATCCAATGAAGAAGTTGAAATTTGTTCAGCTTTAAATTTTTTGGGAGCTAATATTGGTAGCGGTTGATTATTTTTAATGAAATTCAGATACTCTCGGAGATTATTTAAGGGATGAATGATTATTCCAGATATAGTTGAAATTTCTTCCATGTTAGCTGCAGGTAGGATTGCTTTTTTAAAGCCCATATCACGAGCTGCTATTATCAGCGGCAACGCTCCTTTGATAGGTTTCAAATCGCCATCCAGTGATAATTCGCCAAAAAAAATAGTTTGAGTGGTATCAATTTCAATTTCTCCATACATTTTGAGCATGCCAACAGCAATTGCTAGCTCAAAACTGGGACTACTCTTTCTAATATCAGCTGGAGCTAAATTGACAATAGTTCTCTTACTACGAATTCTAATCCCGCAGTTCATTAGAGCTGAAGTAATTCGCTCTTTTGATTCCTCTACTGCTTTGGTAGGAAGGCCAATAATAATTAGATTAGGAGTACCACGATTGGAATCAACTTCAACCTCGATTTTAATTGGTTTGAGACCACTAATAGTAGCTGTGAAAGTTCTAGTAAGCACAGCTTTAAATAAACTAAAATTAGTTTACTGGATGTGTAGTAAATCAGCAAATGTCAGGAATAAGCAAAATTTGTTCAACTAATCGATGGCAATAAGCCCATTCATTATCATACCAGCTCAGAATTTTTACTAAATTACCACCAATAACTTTAGTAAGATTAAGATCTATGATTGATGATTCTGATCTGCCAACTATATCAGAAGAGACAATTGGTTCATTAGTTACTGCTAATATTCCCTGCCAGTGGTCTTTTTTTGCTTCATCTATAAAGACTTGATTGACTTCCTCGACAGTAGTATTTTTAGAAGTCATAAAAACCATATCTGATAGTGAGCCTACTGATGTCGGTACTCGAATAGAAATTCCATCAAATTTTTTATCTAATTTTGGGATTACGCGAGTGGTAGCTATGGCTGCTCCAGTTGTGGTGGGGATAATATTTTCTGCAGCTGCTCGAGCACGACGCAAATCTTTGTGTGAGTTATCTTGAATATTCTGATCATCGGTATAAGAATGTATCGTTGTCATAACTGCTTTTTCTATACCAAATTTTTGTTCCATAATTTTAGCTACTGGAGCTACACAATTAGTGGTACAACTTTCGTTTGAAAGTACTTTTTCTCCGGAACTAAATTGATTAACTCCGATGATGGATGAATTAACATTTCCATCTTTGGCAGGAGCAGAAAGAATAACATACTGTGCTCCACCCTTAAAATGAAGAGCTGCTTTATTTTTAGTACGGAATACTCCTGTTGCTTCTAGAACTACGTTGACTTCATTTTTTCCCCAAGGCAGTTTATCTGGATTTCTCTGTGCAGTTACTAATATTTTTTTGGAATTAGTCTTGTCTTTAATGGTAATAGTTCCTAAAACCGGATCTTGATCAGAAACGCTGTCTTTAGATTGATACACTTCACTGATAATCTCAGCTTTAAATTCACCATAATTAGTATCACGCTTTAATAAATAAGCCCATTCTTCCAACTCCATTGAGCCAGAAGTATTGATCATTTTTAAATCTAATTTTTGTTGCTGATGTAACCACCATACTCTGCAAGCAGTACGACCAATACGGCCAAATCCGTTAATTCCAAAATTAATCATAGGGCATCCCTCCTTAAAAAATTGCTATTTATCAGCTAAAGTAGTTTTAACATCATTGCTAACAAAGGTGCCGATGTCTTCACCCATCACTGCTCTTTGTAGGTTATTGTTTTCAAATAATTTGAAGATCATCAATGGCATATTATTTTCGCTACTCATGGCTAAAGAAGCGGTATCCATAACTTGTATTCCTTCAAGTTCAATTGCATCTTTGAAGTTGAGAGTTTTAAATTTTTTAGCATCAGGATATTTCATTGGATCTTTATCATAAACACCCTCTACCTTAGTAGCTTTCATTAACACCTCACAATTTAATTCTAGGGCGTGAAGAGCAGCCCCAGTATCAGTAGTTACATAAGGAACACCAGTACCAGCGACTAGAATCACTACTCTCCCTTTTTCCATATGTCTAATTGCACGTCTTCTAATAAAATTTTCTGCTACCGCTGGCATATCTAAAGCTGACTGCAATCTTGTAGGAATCCCTACTTTTTCAATTGCATCTTGAAGAGCCAGACCATTCATCACTGTAGCTAGCATGCCCATGTAATCAGCTGTAGTTCGATCAATACCAGCTTTTTCTCCAGCTATACCTCTAAAAATATTTCCTCCTCCAATTACGATTGCCACTTGAGTATTTTTTATATAGATAGACTTGATTTGTTCAGCCATAGTAACAGTAGCCTTGGGATCAATGCCATATTCTTGATCACCGATTAGAGATTCGCCTCCAATTTTGATCATTACTCGCTTGAAATTTCGTCTAGACATATTTTTATCCTCTATTTTACTATTTTTTTTCCTTAATAAATCTCTGGATACTATTAATTTTTTGATGAATTTCTTGGAGTTCTCTTAAGGCTTTTCTATCAACTGCAACATCTTGTTTGACTACGGACATGTCTTTTTGGCGTTCGTACTCTCGTTGTCGCTCTCGTTTAGCTGTTTCAATATTTTCAGCCATTAAAATAAAAATACAAAAGTAAATAGCTTCTATAGATACAATGACCAAAAGATGATCTAAATTCCAATTAAAAATAAACCACCCTGCGAATATGAGGGTGTGAACTAAAACACTAATCCAGGAGCCAAATAAACGAACAAGAATAACTGCAGTTTGTAAAAAAAATGACTTAGAATTTTTTTGTTGATCGGTAGCTGATTTATCAATCATTGTGTAGATATTGATGATACGATACTTTTTCTAGAAGGGCAAACGTGTTTTTAGGCGTAGCCATTTCCAGCGGAGATCTTCTCCTAAGCGATAAAGTCTATATATTGGGTAATTCATTACCAAATCATAACTGCCAACAGATTCCATCAGTTGTCCTCCATAACCCTTTTTAAATCGATGGAATCCAAACCATGGGTTTTTAGGATCTGGTTTTGGGCCTAGACTTCCCCACATATCAAAACTATGACAGCCTGCTTCTTTACCAAATTTAATCATTTCCCACATCATTAAGTTACTCGCCATAACATTGCGATGAATATTGCGAGAAGCACCATACGGATAATATAAAACATCATTGAATAAAAACATTACCCAAGAAACAACAATGGTATCTTGATAAACAGCATTAAAAATTTTTATCATACCCGAGCTTTCCAATGACTGCCAAATTTTTCTAAAGTAATCTGGGGTATGAGCATAAAATCCTTGCCTGGATTTAGTTTCTTCTAAAATTTGAATATATTGTTCCATTCCTTCTTGGGTAGTATTTTCATAAATCCTAACACCTTTTTTGTGAGCTAAATTAACATTGTATCTAGTTTTACTGTGAAGATTAGCAAAAAGCTTATCTTCTGGTGGAGTTAAATCTAACTGAAAAGTGTATTTAGTGAAAAGTGGTCTGCCTTTAACGGCTCCGTGTTTTTCTAGTAGTTCAATTAGTTGTGAAAAGCGAGGTGAAATATTTGTATCTTGCAAGATATTTGGTTCTAATTTAATGAAGAGAGCCTTATGTTTAGTTGCTAATTGTTTTAGAGCTGAAATTTGATCAGCGTCAGGAGTGAAACTTTTTGGAAGATAGCCAACAGTACGATTGATTCCTGGAATTGGTATATCGTGAAAAGTAACTTGAAGTCCTTTAATCAATTTTTCACCTTCGAAGAAACCTAGGCGTTCAACACTAACTCCAGTTTTTTCTCTGAATTCTCCCCATTCCCAAGATTGTAATGGATGAGAAACAATTGAATTGTAAAGTTTCTTTTCTTCTGATTTAATAGCGCGAATAAGCATTGGTTCTATTATAGAAAAAGTTATGACTCAAGGAAAGCATCTAGATCCATATCGCCACTTAAAACAGAGTTTAAGACATCATCATCTATGACTAGGCGACGTTTATGTAATTGATGTTCTATGCCTGTGTTTTCCTTTTGCATTAGCTTTGGATTGATTTCACTTAAAAATCTACTTTTTAAAGCAGGAGAATTTTGACCATATTGCCAGCGGTGCTGAGTATATGAAAAATATAATTTATCTTTTGCTCTAGTGATGCCAACATAACAGAGTCGTCTTTCTTCCTCAAGTTGGTCTGGGTCATATAGGGATCTAGAATGAGGCAATAGGCCTTCCTCCATCCCCACCATAAAAATTATTGGGAATTCTAGTCCTTTAGCTGCATGTAAACTCATTAAAGTAATAGCACCTTGTTGACTTTGTTGAGGAATGTCGGCTAGGTAATTGTCTTGAACTAAAGCAATGTTTTCTAGAAAAATAGCTAAATCTTGAAATTTTGCAGCTACATTTAACAATTCCTGAATATTTTCGATTTTAGCTAAATCTTGAGGATCATCTTTGTGATATTTATCAAGATAACCACTAGATTTTAAAGATCCTTCCAGAGCCTGAAGTGGAGTTAATTGAGACTGCTTGTCTCTCCAGGCGGTAAATTTAATATATCTACGTTTACCAAGTTTTAGAGCTCGATTTTTATTTACTTCGTCTTCTGGATTAAGGATTAGACGCAAGTAAGATAAAGCATCTTTAACCTCTTTTCTTTCATAGAATTTAAATCCACCCACTATTTGATAAGGTATACTGTTTCGCATAAAAGCTTCTTCAAAAGCTCTAGACTGAGCATTAACTCGATATAAAATCGCGATATCTTGATGATGATAATGAGGAAGATTGGCGATAATTTCTTGAAGGACTGCTTGAGCTTCATCCTCATTATCTTTAGTTTCTAGAACCGTAATAAGTTCTTGTTTTTTATGGTTTGTCCATAGTTTAAGAACAGGATGACCGGTATTGTGTGAAATAACTTGTGTGGCAGCATCTAGGATAGTTTGAGTAGATCGATAATTTTGTTCTAGTCTATATTCAGCTATTTTATTGAAATCCTTTTTTAGATAATCAAGATTATGATAATCTGCCCCTCTCCAAGCATAAATACTTTGAGAAAAATCACCCACTATAAAAATATTGTTTTGGGGTTTGCCCAGGAGTTGGGTGAGTTGATATTGAGCCTTATTAGTGTCTTGATATTCATCAACCAGAACATGGAGGAACTGAGATTGATATTTTTTTAGTGTTGGTGAATGAAGCTGGAATAATTTGACAGTTTTTAAAAGTAAGTCATCAAAATCAACTGCTTGATTTTTTTCTAGTTGATGCTGATAAAGTTTATAAACTCTGGCGACGTGTTTTTGAAAATCATTATCAGCTTGTTTTTTATAATTTATGGCAGAAATCATTTGATTTTTAGCATTAGAAATTGCTACTTTGACACCTTTGCGGTTATATCTTTTGTGATCCAAATCGTGATCCTTATAGATTTGTTTAATTAAAGCGTCTTGGTCTTGAGTGTCATAAATAATATAGTTTTGATCCAAGCCAATAAATCCACCATCGTGACGTAACATGGCGGCACAGATGCGGTGGAAAGTTCCAGAATAAGGTAGGTGAAATCCAGTCAATTCTTGAACCCTATTACTCATTTCTTGAGCAGCTTTATTAGTAAAAGTCATTAGTAAAATATTATCTGGCTGAAGCTGTTTTTCCATAATAAGAAATGCAGCTCTGGTAGCTAAGACTTTAGTTTTTCCTGATCCAGCTCCAGCCAACACTACAGCTGGACCATCGCCATGAAGTACGGCTTCTTTTTGTTGATTATTGAGCATTGAAAACAGGTCAGTCACGCAGCACATGCTAACACAACCCAATCGAAGAATGATATAGTGACGAAGTAATAAAGGAGTCTTGATGAAAAAATTATTTATTGCTAATTGGAAATCAAATAAAACTCAAAAGGAAGCTGAACAATGGTTTACTGATTTTAAAATTGAGTTGGATGAAAATCAAGAAATTGCAATAGCTCCCCCCTATCCTCTTTTATCATTGACAGCAAAAAAAATTAAAGATTTATCCAGAGTCTCTTTGGCAGTCCAGGATTTAAGTGCCTATTCAGCTGGGAGTTACACTGGCGAAGTGTGTGTTAAAAATTTAACAGGTTTTGGGGTAAAGTATGCTATTTTAGGACACTCTGAGCGTCGTCACTATTTAAAAGAATCTCATCAGGATGTAGCCGATAAAATAAGTCAGTGTTTGGCTGGGAATATTATTCCGATTGTGTGCGTTGATCAAGATTACATGAAAGATCAAGCGCAGTTAATTAGACCTGATTTATTAAGTCAGTGTGTAGTAGCCTATGAACCATTAGCAGCAATTGGCACAGGAAAAATTGCTCCAGTTAATGAAGTGGCTAAAGTGGTGACAGAGATTAAGTCAATTTTTGGTGAAGTATTAGTATTATATGGTGGGAGTATAAATTCAGAAAATATTGCTCCATATTTAAAGACAACTGATGGAGTTTTAGTAGGTGGTGCAAGTTTGAAAATAGCTACTTTTTCTTTATTATTTCAATAAGAATAAATATTATAATTTTGAGAAACTTTAATTAATTGAAGATGATTAAATTGTGTTGTATCGGCATGCCAAACTCTTTTTTCATTAGGGCCAATCACCACGTAATCTACCTGATAATTTTGGAATAAGCGTTGGTTCTTTTGAGGGAATTGAAACATTTGAGAAACATCTCGTTCGAGTTGCTGAGTTTTATAACCGTGGGTCCACAACCAACCTCGGTAGGTCATGAGAGTTTGCCTACCAGTTAGGTTAAATAACCAATGATTATGATTGTCTCCAGTCAGCCAAATAGATTTAGAATTAGTATTATTTTTTGCCCACTCAGCTAGATCAATTTCTTCTCGCGAATACATAATATGACTGTGGAGTTTGAAACGAATAGCACGATATGCATCCAGTGAGCCAGATAAAATTGAGATAATAAATAAAATAATAATGAATGGCCTAACAATACCAAAATAACTTTTATTTTTTTTCCACATTGAAACTAAAAAATGAGCTGCTAAACCGGAGAATCCTACTGATGCCCAGACAACTAATTTTGTATTATCCCAGATAAATGGTTGAAATAAAAATAAATTAAGTAGGATGAAAATGATAAAAAATGGCAAAAAAGTAATTAAAATTAAGCTTTTGTTTTTATTTTTTTCATTTTTAACTAAGTCAACTAATCCTAAAGTAGCTAGCAAGGGAATAAATCCCCAATTTTTTATCCAAAAAAATAACCAATTTTCGTTTGGATAATCATGGCTATACCAACCAGGAAACCATTTTATAAATTGGTTAGAAAGTTGTGAAGATAAAAATATTTTAATAATTGGGACAGCAATTAAGACCACTCCAATTATTAGTGGCAACCATTTTTTTAGAGTTTGTTTATTGTCAGCATTAATCCAGATATCTCCAACTAGCCAGGTAGCAAGAATAATAAAGGCTGCTAAAAAAGAATGAGTATGAATAAGTGGCATAAATCCCAAGATGATTGCAGGGATAAGTGCTTTAGTTATAGCAATTTTATTTCTCTTTTTTGATTTAAGAAAAAATGACCAACACCACGCTAGAGATATGAGTGTCAGAGGAAAGCCCAAGCTAAAGGCTCGTTGCGGAATGATCATACTGTCGATAGTTGAAATCCATCGATAAAGCAGTGGTTCAATATTAGTATATTGTTGTGGTGGGTTGATGGCGGTTAGAAATGGATTTTCAGCATTGATAATATCTCGGATAAAATAAATAAAACCTAGTCCTCCGTTTAGTAAAAATAGTAATGAGGCCATGATTGCAGTTGAAGCTGACTTGAATATTTTTTGATAAAAGAAAAATAAAGCCCAGACAATGACTATTGAAAAAATAAAACTAGGAATAATAAAAGCATTAAAAAAATTAACACCCAATCTGATTAATATTGCTGAGATGAGATCTGATACGAATGGGTAGCTAAACGATTTGCCAATAGCAAATGGACTTTGAAGAAGCAAGAGTTTATCAAATGCCATCCGAGAACCCATGGTGAAGTGAGCCGCCCAATCGCCCCAGATATTAACGTGATTAGCGATAATATTACCCGCAGCATCTGTGCTAATAGCTTGAGACCAAAATAAAATAAAATAACCTATCCAAAAACTAAAATAAGTAATTAATAGCGTACGAGAACGTTTATTCATTTATTAGTTCTGTATACTCTTCGCTTACCCATCCAATTTGATTATCAAATTCTATTTTAAACCAACCAGTTAGAGTCTCATTTAAATAGGGATAAGATTGACCAACTAAAGCATGTCCGACGATAGTTGCAGATGGACTTGCTTCTTGTCTAATTTTTAAAACTTCAGTTTCATTTTGATAAAATCCAGTTGATTTGATAGTTACTAGCTGGCTACTACTAGAAGCACTTTGAGTTGATTCTACGTCATTTTTAATCGGTGTATTATTATTTAGATAATTAGCTTTTTCTTCAGGAGGATCAGATTTAGCTAATTTGGCAGTAATATTAACTCGATAGCCTTTAATAACATTAATGGTGTGTTGTTGCTTTTCATATGAGGGTAAACTGATTTCAAACTGGTGATGCCCTGGCTCAATGTTTTTTAAAATCAAAGGCGAAAACTGTTGTTCTTTCTGATTAAATCTAACAATCGAATTATTTGGAATAGTGATAAATGATAATTCTCCTTGAGTGCTTTTAATTTTTTCCATTTCATAAATAATTCCGCCACTGTTTTCTGATTTGTTTCCAGGTTTCCAAGTTATAACTGTTAAAGTGCCTTTACGCAGGGAAATTTGAGTTTCATGGGAAATTAGTTCTTGGTTATCGGGCTGAATTTTTAATGTATATTCTCCAGGTTTGATAGTCTTATTTATATAAGGAGTTTTATCCAAATACTGTCCATCAAGAAATAAAGAGCTTGAGGTTTCATTAGTAATAACTTGAAGCCCGGCCACATTTTTACGATCTAGAATACTGCAACTAGATAAAAATAATGCTGAACTGATAAGAACTAATACCTTTTTCCAGATATTCATAGAGGTAGTTTAGCACAGGGCTAGTTCAATCACCTCATCCATGGTTTTGACTGGTTTAAAAATAATGTCTTTT
>Ga0307992_1000786_pt1 | contig 19597 bp, 14 predicted proteins | sample EllFjometagen133_FD_203162 | JGI IMG/M metagenome (GOLD analysis project Ga0307992, IMG submission 203162) | Marine microbial communities from Ellis Fjord, Antarctic Ocean - #133 | ecosystem: Environmental > Aquatic > Marine > Unclassified | place: Southern Ocean | collected 2014-10-08
AACAATACGTTTATAGAAAAAGTCATCAGCCTTAGCTTTTAGTCTCATATCATACTCTGCACCTAAATTTCTAATATCCTCAACTAAATTATCAATTTTCATTTTTACCTTTTCCTTAATATCACGAATAAAAATAGTAACTTCACCATCTTCCAACTCCTTTTCACCAATCTCAATTCTAAAAGGGACACCCTTCATTTCCCAATAAAAAAACTTTTCACCAGGACGTTTGTCAGAAGAATCTATAATACAATCAATATTAGAATCAAAAAAATCATTTCTTAATTTCTCAGACAAATTTTTAATCTTATTATCTTTAGCCTCGCTATGCATAGGAGTAATCACAACTTGGTAAGGCGCAATAGCATAAGGTAAAACCAAACCATTATTATCACCATGCATAGAAATTACACTAGCCAAAATTCTTGAAATAGCAGGACCATAACACGTTTGCCAAACATACTGCTCTTTCTCATTCTTATCAACATACTTAACATCAAAAGCTTTAGCAAAATGCTGACCTAACAAATGAGTAGATGGCTGCTGAATAATTTTACCATCAGGCATTAAACAATCACTACCAATAGTGTAAACAGCACCAGGAAATTTATCCCATTCTGGTCTTCTAAAAGGTAAAAATGGAACACCAAAGACATTGTGCATAACAGCTTCAGTCATTCCAATGTCTTCTTGAACTTGAGCTTCAGCTTCTTTTTTAGATGTAAAACAATCATGAGCTTCAATCCACCAGAATTCTCTTCCTCTAATTAATGGCCTCGTAGCCTTAGTTTCATAACGAAAAACATTTGCTCTTTGATATAATTTAAATGGTAAATCTCTATAGCTTCTAATCCATTTATTATACATTTGATAAAACTCAGTTTCTCCAGTAGGCCTCAAAGCAACTCTTTCATCACCTTGTTTCATTTCTAACCAAAAGACTTGAGGACTAAATCCTTCAACATGCCCAGCTTCCTTTTTAAAATTTTCTTCAGGAATCACAGTAGGAAAAAAACTAGGTTCATGTCCTGTTCTTTGTAAAGCAGACTCATACAATCTATACATTTTTTCCATAATTCTAGCACCCCAAGAACGAACAACAACAAAACCTTTCACACCATAACGCATATCCGTAATCTCTGCTTTCTGCACAATCTCAGAATACCATTCAGAAAAATTATTTTCTTTATCAATATCAAATGTAGTCTTCTTTTTACCCATAAAAAATCAAACCAAAATTAGTTTATAAAATTACGCAAAAACGTCTATTTTAGAAAAAAACCCCTCAATACTATCTGCAACCTTTTCTAAGTTACCTAAATTATAAACAGATTTTCCATTACAAACAACATACCCAGGAACTTTTATACAATCTTCAGAAAATGTTTTTAAATATTTATCATACTGAGTTTGAGCTTTATTAATTTTGTTTTTATTGTTTTTAACTTCAAAGAATATCTTATTTTTACCATTATTATGAATTAATAAACAATCAATATCACCAGCCAAAAGCTCACCACTTTTTTCAATTTTATATGGTAAAGTTATAATACATCTATTGTATAAATTTGACTTTTCAGCCAATCTAACTAAATTAGAAACAACATTATCATGAATTTCAACATTTTGACGAGCATAATTCAATCTATCTAAATAATTTTCATAATCAATCGCAGGACTCTCCAAACTCATAAAAGATAAAACATATTAACCTTTTTTAAATTTAATTACAATAGAAACATCTTCCAAAATTCAATATTATCTTCTATATATTTTTCTTTCTTCTTCAGCAATTTTCAATCTCGTCTTAATCACTGTATCAGGATTTAAAGAAATTGAATCAATTCCACATCTAACCAAAAACTGAGCAAAATCAGGGAAATCACTAGGAGCTTGACCACAAATTCCAATCTTTCTTTTATTATTCTTGGCCTTAGTAATAATTTCAGAAATAAAAGCCTTCACTCCTTCATTCCTCTCATCATAAATATCAGAAACAATTTCAGAATCCCTATCCAATCCCAAAGTCAATTGTGTTAAATCATTAGACCCAATACTAAATCCATCAAAAATCTTACTAAACTCATCAGCCATAATAATATTATTAGGAATTTCACACATCACATAAATTTCCAATCCATTAACACCACGTCTTAAACCATTCCTCGCCATAATGGCCTGAACTTTCTTACCTTCTGCAACAGTTCTACAAAAAGGAATCATAATCTTAACATTTTTTAAACCAAATTCATTTATAACTTTCTTCAAAGCCTTACATTCTAATTCAAAAGCATCTCTATAACCATCCTTATAATAACGACTAGCACCACGCCAACCAATCATTGGATTATCTTCAGTTGGTTCATATTCTGCACCACCTATTAAATTTTTATATTCATTACTTTTAAAATCACTTAATCTAACAATAACATCCTTAGGATAAAAAGCTCCAGCTATCATACCAATTCCTTCAGCCAACTTATCAACAAAAAACTTCTTCTTATCATCATAACCAACAGTAATTTCATCAATTTTTTTCTTAACCTTTTTATCTTTAATCTTATCATAATTAATCAAAGCATTAGGATGAATCTTAATGTGATTATTAATAATAAATTCTTCACGAGCTAAACCAACACCATCATTAGGAATAAAACTTTTCTCAAAAGCCTGTTCAGGAGTAGCAATGTTCATCATAATTTTAGTCTTAGTTTTAGGAATTTTCTTTAAATTATGTGTCTCAATATTAAATCCTAACTTCCCATCATAAACATAACCTTTCTCACCCTCAGAACAACTAACAGTAACCATCTGACCTTTCTTTACTTTTTCCGTTCCATTATTAGTACCAACAACAGCAGGAATACCAAGCTCACGAGAAATAATAGCAGCATGACAAGTCCTACCACCCTTATTTGTAACAATCGCCGACGCAATTTTCATAATAGGCTCCCAATCTGGATCAGTCATTTCAGTTACCAAAACTTCGCCTTTCTTAAAAGAATGAATCCCACTGACATCTCTAATGATTCTAACCTTACCAGTCCCAATCTTAGCACCAACACTACTACCTTCAATTATAATTTCACCTTTATCTTTCAAAACATATTCCTCTAATTTATTAACATCCTTTCTACTCTGAACTGTTTCAGGTCTAGCTTGAACAATAAATAATTTACCAGTTTTACCATCCTTAGCCCATTCCATATCCATAGGCTTACCATAATGTTGTTCAACAATAACAGCCCATTTTGCCAATTTCAAAACTTCATCATCACTAATAGAAAATTTATTTCTTAAATCAACAGGAATAGAAACATTCTTTACAGGTTCAGGTCCCTTATTATTGTAAATCATTTTGATTTTCTTATCACCAACTTTCCTGGAAATAATCGGCCTATATCCCATACTCAATGTTGGCTTATGAACATAAAACTCATCAGGATTAACAGCACCCTGCACAATATTCTCACCCAAACCATAAATAGAAGTAATAAAAACAGCATCCTTAAACCCAGATTCAGTATCAATAGAAAACATAACACCACTCGAAGCTAAATCACTTCTAACCATATTCTGAACACCAATAGATAATGCAATACTAAAATGATCAAATCCTTTATCTTCCCTATAAGAGATTGCTCTATCAGTGAACAAAGATGCAAAACATTTTTTACAAGCAACTAATAAATCTTTCTCACCACGAATATTCAAATAAGTATCTTGTTGACCTGCAAAACTAGCATCAGGTAAATCTTCAGCAGTAGCAGAAGAACGAACCGCAACATCAGTATATTTTTCACCATACTCTTTAGATAAAATTTTATAATGTTTAACAATATCTTTTAAAATTTCCTTTGGTATATCAGCAGCTAAAATAGCATCCCTAACTCTTTTACCATGAGCCATCAAATTTCTAGTATCTTTAGTATTCAAGGTAGATAATATATCTTTAATTCTCTCTCTTAAACCAGTCTTCTCTAAAAAATATCTATAAGCATAAGCACTAACAGCAAAACCATTTGGAACATTGACTCTCTTCTTTTTTAATGTCCTATACATTTCACCCAAAGAAGCATTCTTACCACCAGCTAAAGGGACATCATTAATAGTTAAATCCTCGAACGGAATAACAAAAAGTTTATTTCTATTTACCATCAGCCTCTTACAAAGAAAATATCATTTCCCTTAATAAACATTACGCAAAGACTTAATTTTATAAACTAAAACATACTAAAATAAATATCTGGGCTCGTAGTTTAAGGGATAGAATCACAGGTTTCGGCCCTGTTGATGGGAGTTCGAATCTTCCCGAGCTCGTTTAAATTAAGAGAATCTTTTATTCAAACTTCTTGAAGAATTTATATTTTTTAAATCACAAAAAGAGATACCTAATCAAAAATTCTTTTCAATACCTTATTCCTATTTTCCTCACCCAAACACTTTTTACAAATTTTACTCCCCTCAATAGAAACACCAAAATATTTTTCTTGTGTCACACCATGACACCGACTACAGGCTCTTAAACAATTCAAACACAAATACTCTCCACTAACACAATCCATTCTAAAATGATCTTTACAAACATTCTGTCCACAACTAGGACAAACCTTGGCACAATTCTTACACAGCTTTCTTCCACAAACAGTACAAGTTCTCTTCAAACACTTCTCACAATAAACCTTACCACAATCAGAACAATGATCTAAACAATCAGAACAAACAATATGTCCAGAAGTACACAACAAAACATCTCTTACTAACTTATTGCAATTTTCACAATGCAAATCACTAAACGTCTTAGTTAAAGGATCATAAAAGACCTCCACAACCCTCTTAGAACCATCCGCAGTAAGCCACAGATTAAACGAGTAAACAGGATAATAAATAACAGTAGTATTCAACAATTTATTATTGACATTCAAACTATATTTTTGTTTTGCATTATTAACACTAAAATTCTGCTCCCTCATAACTTTTTCCTTAGCATCATCATCACCCATCTTCAATAATCCTTTACGCAACCTGTCAATACGCCCCTTCAACTCTTTTTTCTTTTCACCTTCACTAACTCTCATATCCAATTCCAATTCACCAATCCTCTCCAATTGTTTATTTAGATTCCCACCAAGTTCCGATAATTGAGTATTATAATGAGCCTTGATTCTATCTATTTCCTTATCCAATTCATCAGACAAATAAGAACTACACTCCTCAGTTTTATCCAACAACAAACCCTTCAACTCTTGCCTAGCAATCTGATAGTACCTTTTTATATTCTCAACTTCAGCTTCACTGCTAATCCCTTCAACGACCTTATAACCCGATAAATCACCATTAACAACCTTTCCATCATGAATATATATTTCATTCAGAACTTGTTCCTGATCATTCAAATATCTAAAATTTGAAATAAAACTATACCGTGCAAAGAAATTATTTTTATGTTTTTTCTCAATATTACCAATCTCGCAATTCTTCAAATTAAAAAACTTCATAATCTCCTTCTCTGGATCAATTTCAAAATCAATCTTCAACAAAGTAGTTTTCCCAGCACTATCCAAAAATTTTTCAATCGCTCTAACAATAGAAGAATTTTTCTGAATCAACTCATACCCATCAACTTTTTTATCAAAACAAATTTTCAAATCACCAGCAGAATTAATCAAATCCAAAAAGCTCTTTGGAATATCACTAATAATAAATCCATTCCCATCATCAGCAATACTACACTTAATCTTTCTAAAAAAATTTAAAATGAATTCCTCAATTTTCTCACTCATAGAATATTACCATAAACACCAGTTAAAAGTATTATTATTAAAAATTATATAATTACTTTTTTTTAGACAAAGGTTTCAAAAAAATCATAGCTACAAGTCCAACAACAGCTAATCCAAAGATTATCCAAATCCACCATCTGCTTCCATTATCATTATCTAGAACTGCAAGTAATCCTTTTTCCTCAACACTCTCATTATTATTAATATCAGTTCCCAAAGCACTATCAACAACAACTTCATCAGTACTCTTCTCTTCAATAGCCTTTATAGTAAATGCAGCACTTGTTTCAGTCACGGCAGTAACTTCAATTAACATATCATAATCACCATCATCATCTAAATCTTTCTGAGCAGTTTCACCAACTCCTAATAAATAACTTGTAGGAGTAGATGCAATTGTAATATTAGCTTTTCCATCAACTACACCACTTATCGTAACACTATGAGCCGAATCACCATAACTAAATTGATATTTACTACCAATTCTATATGTTTTACTAATACCAGCTTTAGTTAACGCAGCACCATTTGAAGCACCGCCTCCTCCGCCTGAGGAGCTACTAGAATCATCATCATCGTCATCATCGTCATCGGTGGGACCATCCCAGCCATAGACTAAAGGATAATAATCAGTATTATTTCCCGCGATAGAATAAGTATTATCACAAATACCATTATCATCAGAATCAGTACAATCTCTAGAAGTTTCATTCAAATAAAGCCAGTAGTTTCCCCTTCCGGAATTATTCCATTGATTAAATTTATTTGGAGAATCCTCGTCATCTCCTTCTAAAATACCAATAGAATCTGGCCTAATATCTCCTCCTTCTTCCTCTTCAACAAAAGCAATTTCTTTTGCCTTGAAAGTATTCTCATAAAACAAATTACCGGAAGCTGCAGTAAAATCGAGGGACATACTATAACTGTTTATTGAATTATTTGCTTCAAATAAATTATTATAAAATGTATTATTTTCGAGCGTATCTTCTGAATAAAGGGCAGCAGCACCTTCTCCTGAAAGTACAAATGAGTTTTCAGAAATATTATTATAACCACCAGAGATGTCTAGTCCATAAGCTTCTTCATAATCCGAAAGAAGAAGATTTTTATATAATGTAGAATTATCTATAGAGACCGAAATTCCTTCGCCTTTCAAAGAAAAATTATTTTCAGATACAGTACTATTTATACCATCTTCAGAATTAAAACCATAACCCGAAACGTTCCAAATATTATTTCTAAAGATATAATCATTTGAAGAAGAATAAAAACTAAATGAACTAGAAGATAAATTTTTTATTTGATTATTTGAAAAATTATTACTATCTGAAGAATATGACCAAAATCCTCTATCGGTATTTGAAATACTTAAATTAGTAAAAGATGAGGAATTAACTTCAAACAAAATAACAGGGCTTTCTAAAATAAAATTTTCTACAGTAATATTGCTAGAATTCTTTAAGATTAAAAAGCCTAAATCTGAATTTAAGTCTAAATTAAAAACTTCGTCAGAAATCGAATCATTAAAATAAATCTTCTTATTATCTGTCAATAAATTGCCACTTAAATCTAAAGTCTCTAAAATAGTAGGTCTTGCGTCCATTATGTTAATCCTAAAGTCATACTCAGAATTATTAATTAAATTATTATTCCTAATGGTAATATTCGAACTAGAAACATAAAGAACTAAACCTTCATAGCTATTTGTTATATTATTGTTACTAAAATTATTATTAATTCCAAAAAATTCAACACCACCCGCATTATCTGAGAAATTATTTTCAAAAAAAGTAATATTATTTGGTCTAAGAGAGTCCATTTCTAAAACTGCATTACCCCCATAATTACCATAAACTTGGTTATCATAAAATAAAATATTCTCAGAATTGGTATCTAATTTAATTGCTCTTCCAGAATTGTATCCAATTGAATTTCCTTCAATACTAGAATTTTTCAAATTATATCCATAGAAAACATAATTACTCGGATTGTTATTTAATGTATTTTCATTGAAGGTCATATTATTAGAATCTTTAATATAAAATACTGTTCCAGGATTACCTGTAAATTCATTTTCAATAAAAACAGAATCATTTGTGGCAATTCCATAAAACCCATAATCAGAACAATTATTAATATAATTAAAAGAAATGTTGGCATTTGTAAATTCTTCAGCATATATTCCTTTCCCAGAAATATTTTCTAAACGATTGTTATAAAATGCAATTTCATCTCCACTATATAAGTAAATTCCCTTTGAGCTATCCTCTAAAAGATTACTAATATTATTATTATGAACAACATTAGAATAAGCATCTGAACCAAAATAGATACCTATAGAAGATTCATTAATTTCATTATAATTCACCAGAGTATCATTCCCTTTATCTAAATATAACGCATAATAAGAATTATTCTGAAAAACATTATAGGAAATAACGTTCTTAAAACCATGAGAACCCCAATCTCCACTACAATCAAATCCATAAGAATTATTAATAAAGGAATTATTAATAACCAGATTATTATTAGTGTCATCATGAATCTGAAAATTAATTCCCTGCTCATTACCTATAAAATGATTATTAGTAATATTAGTATAATTTCCTCTAAAATGAACTCCACCCCATATTGCGCTACTGATATAATTATCATGAATAACTCCATTACTTACCAAATGGACATGAATTCCTTTTGAGTAATCATAAGTTAAATTAGTAATATTTATCCCATAAATACTAAAATTATTTACATTCTCAAGATAAACACCCCTATTCACATTATTGATATTTAAATTATATATTTCTAAATAATTTTATTTCGTCACCTGATAATCCTATCCCTTTTCCTGTATCATTTTGACCAGAAGTAATTTTGTCATAATAAGAATCTGTTATATTTTCTCCGCCAATACTTCCGACTAACCCACCGACACCTCCAATAGAAGAAGTGTTTTCAACAATTCCAACAGAGAAAGAATTAGAGACATTACCATGACATCCACCAATAAGTCCTCCGACATTTTCAGATGCAGTAACATTAACAAAAGAATAACAATTAGAAATTAATCCACCATCTTGTCTTCCAATTAAACCTCCGATTTCACTTCCACTAGAATTAATAGTACCATAAACAGATATTCCGGAAACATTACCTTCGTTTAAATGACCAACAAGACTACCTGTCCTAGTCCCCCCAGAAATGTTTACATTAACAATTCCAACATTAAGAATATTTCCTGAAACAGAACTAAATAATCCAACATAAAATTCAGGAGTCCTATTAATATATAGGTTAGAAATGATATACCCTTTCCCATCAAAAACACCACTAAAATTTGAAGAAGATGTAACCCCATCTCCAATCGGTTCAAACCCAGCTCCATCATTCAAAGTAGAAGTATTAGAACAATTAATATCATTACTCAATTCATAATAAGCAGATAGATTATCATTCATCTCTTGCAATTGTGTACAATTAGTAATTAAATAAGCACTATCCGAAGAACCATCTCCATCTCCAGAGAAAGACGCACTGACAAACCCAAATAAAAATAAAAATAAAAATAAAAATATCACCTTTTTCATTCTTTTAGTAAGAAAGATTACTATTTAAATTATTCTGAATAAAACCTACCAATAAAATTCTCAAAATTATTAATCATCCCAACACTCTAAACCACAATCAATATCTAAAGATTTTCCAGAACAAGATTTGTAACAATCTGGTAATTCTGAATCTGAAACATCATCACAAATATAATCACATACAATAAAGAAATCATCTCCAGAACAAGATTTGTAACAAACAGCAGGTTCTTCATCTAATTCTTCACAATCATCTTTACAAGGATTACCAGCCATAACATAATCACAAGAATCTCTACAACTAACCATATAAGGTGCTAAACCTTTCCCTTGCATAAAATCGTCAATTGTTATAGCTCTATTCTCATTACCTAATTCATCTGTAATTCCTACATAAGTTTCTTCTCTACCAGCCTCTACATCGTCAGCATAAATATCTCTTCCTTCTGTAAAAGTATCCATATCAGAGTAACCTTCATCATTCTGTTGACCAATATTTTCACCAGAATCAATTCTAGCCTGATATTCATTTAAAGTTGAAGTTTTATCCTTTAACAACCAATTTACAACTTCCCATTCTTCCCCATCATTAATATGTTCCAATGTTAATTGTCTTCCATCAAATTGTTTATTTGAAGCATCCATAATTCTCCATTCATTATTATCAAAATCTGATGGGTTTTCTAATCTAACTTCAGCCCAATAATGACCTGCAATTTCAGAATCATTAGGAACAGTTAATCTAACAGCTTCATAATCATAATTTAAACCAGCTTTCGTCAACCAAGGTTTGAAAGCTTCATATTCAGAAGTACTCATACCACCAGCTCTTTCTTCACCATTAATATTCACATAAGATTGCGAAACTCTACACTCTAATCCATAATACTCAGCTATACTACAATAAACAACTGCAAATTCGAAACAAACTCCGTAAGGTTCTCCAGATTTACTTATATGAGTTTCTAAAACATCTTTAGAAGTAAAAATTCCAGGAATTAGTTCTTGCCATCTCCCTTCATAACTTTGTAAAAAAGGACCCTCATTCTCATCAGCGCTAGGAACATAAATCATATTATCTGATTGCCAATCTAAAATACATTCAGCAATCTCTTCATCTGTTCCAGAACAATCAACTTCTAATTTTTCAATATCTTCTTTTGTAAATTGTGCTATTGGACTTTTTTCATTAGAAATCATTTCTTGAGAATCTAAATTTTTAATTTGAATTTGAGCATCGGTAGAGTCAAAATTTTCTTTAAATAATGGATATACAACAAAAAGAAAAACTATTACTAAAAATATACTTATTCCTATTACTACCTTTTTTTGCATTTGAATACCTTATTATTACATTAGAAATTATCTTTATATATCTTTTCGTTATTCTATCTAACATGCTTAAATATAAAACATATAAATTACCCAATCAATATCTAAAATTTAAAAAAATCATTACTCTTTTTGAATTAACAACATAATTTAAAAAAAACAGACCCTATTATATTATATGAAGAAGAGAAATAAGAGAAAACCAATTCTAACAAAAAAAGTAAGATTCTCATATAACGATAGAGAAATACTAAAAGGAATAGACTTTGAAATAAAACCAAATCAAATAACAGCAATCATCGGGAAATCAGGATCAGGGAAAACAACCTTTCTAAAAATCATTGCAAGTATCATACCAGGAGGCTATAAGGGAAAAATTCAAATCTTTGGTAAAAAGAAATTATTCCAAAAAAACAAAATAGGATTCGTTCCACAACAAAACTCATTCATCCCAGACTTATCAATAGAAGAAAATATAAAAATAATGGGACTAAACTTAGGAGTCACAGAAAAAGACGCACTAAAAAGAGCAGAAATATTACTAGACAAATTAAAACTAGAAGAAGACCTAAAGAAAAAACCAACAGAACTATCAGGCGGACAACAAAACAGACTAAATATAATACTATCAATGTTACATAATCCAAAAATCCTAATTTTAGACGAGCCATTTACCGGTTTAGATTTTAGGAACAGAAGACTACTATGGCACTTCTTAGAAAAATTAAAAAAACAAAATAAATCAATAGTCCTAACCTCTCACTTACTAACAGAAACACAAGAGCATATAGACAAATTAATTTTATTACGACAAGGAAAAGTCTTTTTCTCAGGAATAGTTGAAAAATTAAAACAGAAATTAAAAGTACAATATATATATGAAACAAAATTCTCAGTCCTATCAAAAGAAAAAGCAAGTGAAATAAAAAAATATTGCATCTACAATGAAATCTCAATAATAGATAGTTATGATAAAAACTTCCTTTTTGCATTACGAGATTACAATGGGAAAGAAATGCTTAACAAATTATTCAAAAAACTAAACTTAAATTTCAACGAAGTTAGCTTCAGAGAAGCAAACCTAGATGAAATATTTATGAAAGAATGAAAAATATAACACCAAAACCATTGTTGAAATACTGGGCATATTTAAAAAAAGATTTTATGCTACTCTACAGCAGAAAAAAATACCTAATAACATTCTTACTATTACCAATAATAATAGGATCATTATTCATACTTCTACTTAACTCATCAACATCAGAAATAAAAATTGGTGTTTGTGACTTTGACCAAAGCCAGACAACATTACAGATTTTCAACAACATCGGAAGATTCAAACCAATAATGCTAGACAATACACCACAATGTCAAGAAAATCTAAAGCAAGGAATACAGGAAAACAAATTTCCAATAGGACTAGTAATAAATAAAGGATTTGAAAATAATATACAGAACCTAAAACAAGGAAATATAGAAATTCATTTTGATAACACAAACGCAGCACTAGCAAGAAGTGTATACTGGATAATAGACAACGCATTAATACCGGTAAAAACAGAAATTATAGATAATCTGAATTCCGAACTAACAACAAAGACAACAACACTACAAGAGAAACTAGAGCCAATAATAGAATATGTACCAAGACATTACGAAGCTGAAGCAGAACAAATAAATATAGAATTAAAAAATATAGCAGGATTAGAAACAGGATTTTTAGTAGAACCAATCAAAACAGAAAAGATTCCAATATATTCATACGAAGCCGGAGACGCATCAACAATAGCATACATTTTCCCAATCATAACAATTTTCATAATACTAATGCTTTCATCAACCTCATTCATTTATGATAAAAATAATAATTTTCTAACCAGAGTAAAAACATCAAGCACACTACTAAATTACTTACTAGCAAAAATAACTTATTTCACAGCACTAACTTTCGTACAATTTATATTGATTTTTGGAATTTTCTTTGCAACAGGAACAAGATACAATGTTTCATTCCCAGGGATTATTGAACTAATATTATTTATTGCAATTATAGATTCTTTATTAGGTCTACTAATAGGACTATTCTCAGAGAATGAAGGACTTTCAGTAATATTCTCACTACTTATTTCATTCCCACTAATGCTTCTATCCGGAATGTTCTTCCCAACCGAAACCCTTCCAAACTTCATTAAAATAATAACAAATATACTTCCATTATCAAACCAAATAATAGCAGCAAAACAAGCATTATTATTTGGACAAACTATAACATACCCATGGTTTTATATTAGTATAGGATTATTCATAATAGTATACTTAATCATGAGAAAAAAATCTTAATAAAAATGAAACAAAAAACGACAAAATTCATACCCGGAACAATCCGTATAAAATCAGATAATCTAAAACCAGTTATCAGAACAGAAAAATCATGGAAAAGAATAAAATTTGATACAACAAATATTCTAAAAATTGTTAATTTATATAAATCACACGACAACTTTGAAATATTAAAAGATACAAACAATCCAATTTTTCTAAAAGGTCAACTAACACCAGACAAAATAGTAAGAGGACAAAGAATTAATATTTTACCAAATCAAAAAGAATTAACAAAAGCATTCTCACTATTTTCTCCAAACTTAACAATTCACAATCAAACAACAAATACACACTGGGATGTAATCTATCAAAATCCGAATGGTCAATTCGCATACATCTATACAAAAGAAAAAGAACAAAAATCAAAAAATAATAAATACAAAAAAGTAGAAGAATTTGAAAGAATATTACCAAAACTACAAAAGAATCTAGGTTTGGCATTACAAAATAATGAACCACTAGCATTACCAATGATAACATTACTAGCAACATACATGAGAGTCGGAAATGAAATGTATTACAAAAGAGATGGACACAAAGGATTAACAACACTAAAAAAATCCGACGTCAAAATAAGAAATCCAACTGTAACCTTTTCATTCTTAGCAAAAGATGGTATACCACAAAAAATAACCAAGAATTTTCTACCAGTTTATATCATAAAATTACAGAAAAAATTAAATAAATTACAGAAAAATAATTTTATCTTTACAAATAAAACAGGACACCCCTTAAAAGATACAGAGTTTGAAGAAGCATTTCTTAAATATTCTGGAATAACATTTTACCCTCATATTGTTAGATCATATTATGCAACAAAAACAACAAAAGAATTCTTAAAACAGAATCCAGTTCCAACAAAAGAACAGATAAAAGAATTATATACAACAATCGCAGATACATTAGGACATAAAAAATTCTCTAAGAAAAAAAATGAATGGCAAACATCGTACACAGTAACAGTTGCACATTATATACAACCAAAATTAGTAGAAAAAATAAATAATCTATTAACTAAGAATTAATTTTTTAGAACATACAATATCAATTATTTATCAAGTAATTTGCTTGTCGCCTTCTTACTCTTATCATAATCATCCATACCCAAACTAATCATATCAGCGATTTCATCAACACCCTTAGTGAAAAGATCCAAATTACCCTTTGATTCAATAAAAGAGCTCATCAATTTATCTTCAATTTTACTCCTACCATCACCATCCAATCCTAAATTAAACAAAATAATAGGTAACTCACCAATAACCAAACCGACACAACACATTTTATTAATAATTAAATCAACAACATTTTCTTCCATAGTCCCCTTCGTCGCCAAAGAATAAATATACATATCACGCATCTGACCGATTCTATCTAACCTACCAATTCTCTGTTCAACACTCATAGGATTCCAAGGTAAATCATAATTAATCAAATTACGACAAAATTGAAAATTCAGACCTTCAGCACCAGTATCAGTAGAAATTAAGACATCCGCCTCACCCCTCTTAAAAGAATCAATCCTCTTAGCCTTTTCTTCACGAGTCAAACCACCTAAAAACTCAATAATATTCAGATTATATGGCTCCAACTTCTCAACAATATATCTCAACGTAGTAGGATGCTTCGTATAAATAAGAATTTTTTCATCGCTACTCCTAGCCCGAATTTCATCAATAATTTCAAGTAACTTTTCAATCTTACTATCCTTTTTTAGTTTTTTATAATCATCAAGTATACCTTGTGCCATTTCTCTAGTACCCTCATGATATTTCTCATTACTAACAATTCCTTGTAAACTCTCAATAGCAGATCGAGAAGAACTAGTAACTTTAGGAAGCAACGCATAAATCACTAATCTACCATTAATTTCATTTCCATCAGCCCTAAAATAATTATCCTTCAACAATCTAACAGTATTATCATAAATCATTCTTTCCTCAGCACTCAATTCAATCGGAACAATTTTAGGAATACGACATTTATAATCAATTCCTGTTTCATCCCTACGCCGCCTAACCATAACTTCATCAAGACGCCTCTTCAATTCTGTGGGATTTAAAGGATGTCTCTTATTCCCTTTATACAAAAACTTACTCCTAAATTCCTTCATCGTACCCAAATGTCCACGCTTCAATAACTGTAAAAGATTATACAACTCTAACAAATCATTTTGAAAAGGTGTAGCCGTCAAAAGTAAAAACCTCTTTCTCTGTAATCTATCAACAAATCTCCAACGAACAGTATTTTTCTCCTTCAACTTATGAGCTTCATCAACAATAACTAAATCCCAACTAATATCATGCGCTTTACTATGTTTAAATTTCATATTCTTTTTATCAAATATTTTAACTCTATCAATCGACGCAATACAAAAATCATACTTACCCCAGTCATCAGCACTCTCAATAATATGAAACTCTAACTCAAATTTATCTTTAAGCTCCTGAACCCACTGAGTAACCAAACTAGGTGGAGTCAAAATTAAACATTGACGAATAAAACCACGAACAATCCCTTCCTTTAAAACAAGAGCAGTCGTAATAGTCTTCCCCAAACCAACCTCATCAGCAAGCAAAGCAGTAGAATTCAAATCACGCATCAACTTCAAAGCCCCCTCTCTCTGATAGGGTAAATCATAAGTCAAATTCTTCTTAATTAACTCATAACCAATCAAATTATCAATATTATTATCACTATTAATCTCTTCAGCCTCTTTCTTTAACTTAAAAAAATCACCATCATCAAAATCTAAATTATCAACATTATCGAACAAAGAAAAATCTTCCTCTTCAAAATCAGAATTAACAATCACATCAGCCATCTTTTATATAATAACAAAAATAAAATTCTTTTAAAATCTTATTAATCTTTATCATTTCCTTCAGAATCTTTTTGCTCAGCTAAGAAAAAGACTCCATTAGAATAATCTTGTCTACTAACCTCATCTATTTTATACTTAACAACAGCTTTAGGCAAAGAGAACTTTCCAACATAACCGACCCTAGAATAAACAATATAACTAAAGATTCTTTCCTCACCAGCTTCCAATTCTTCAATCTCCCATTTCATACTTCTAGTATTAACATCAATACTCTTAGGCTGAACAGAAAAAGACTTTCTATACAATTTCACAGTATTAGGAACTCTATCAATAACTTTCAAATCTTCAACATCCCATCTAGCTTTAACATTCAAAGTAACTCTCAAAGCAAATTCACCATTCTTCGTTTTAATAGGAACAGCAGTTTTTTTAACAGAAACTTTAGTCTCAGAAATCTTCTTAACAGCCCAAATAATAAAATAAACCAAGACAATAATAAAAATAGGATAAAAATAATTAGTCCTAGTAACTAACTCAAAGCTACTATCTGGAACCATTTTCTTTTCCCAATTATAATAGACTTTTCTACCTTCTCTATTAATAGACAAAGGTTCCTCGCTAAAACTAGTAAATAAACGAGAGAAAAGATCTTTTGAAACTTCAATTTCAACAATTTCAACAGTATTTCCACTATTGATTTTATTAATTATATCTCTCTTCATAAAAAATCCTTTAGATTCTTCTATCGTCTCAATTCCTTTCTTAGCTTCCAAATATAACTTACCCAAAATATCTTCACTTCCATTATCACCCTCAAACTCAGCATTCAATACATAAGTCCCAGCCTTAGTTTTCTTCAATAAATCTTCATCAACATCAACATCAATAACAACAACTTCCTCACCATCCAAATCAAAAGTCTCCTCAATATTAAACAGAACAGAACTAAACTTAACAGTTATATTTTTTAAATCAACATCAATATTATTTTCAACAAAAATCTGTACAACACCCTCGTCAAACTTAATATTATTAGTGTCAACATTAATAACATCTTCTAAATCATAAAAATTAACAATCTGTCTCTTTTCAATTTTCTCAACACCTCTATGATTAATAACATAAGTAAAAACATAAGCACCAACCATCTCCAATCTATCAAACGGCATAATAGAAAATTCTAAACTACTATTATCATCTTCCAAATAGAAAACATCAGCAGGAGTAATATACAAATCAGCATAAGTATAAACATTATATCTACCAGCATCAACCTTATCAAAATTAACAGTAAAATTCAAAGGCACATCAAAATTATTAATAAAAGACTCACTTTCAAACTCAACATCCAAAGCAGAACTAAAAGCTAAAAGACTCATCATTAAGATACCAATTAATAAAATTCTATTATTCATGTAATAAAAAGCGTTGAAAATTTTATAAACATTATTGTGTTCAAATACTAACAAAGCAAGAATATAGCAGGACACAAAGGGTTATAAACCGTTAAAACTGGAAATAGAAGTAAGGGAAATAAAAGCAATAATAAATATAATGAATTCTTTAATACTAAATTTGGAGGCTAAAAATGTCAGAATATCAACACACTGAAGATAGAGAAATGTTCAAAGCGATCTGCTCTGATTGTGGGAAGGAATGTCAAGTTCCATTCAAACCAACAGAAGGAAAACCTGTACGTTGTCAAGATTGTTTCAGAAAATCACGTCCTGCTAGAGATAATTTCAATAGTAGAGATAACAATAGAAGAAGCAGTTTCGGTAATAATCGAAACAACAGTTTCGATAGAAACGATAGAAGACCTAGAGAGATGCATAAAACAACTTGCTCTGATTGCGGTAAAGAATGCGAAGTTCCATTCAAACCATCTGGAGATAAACCAGTATATTGTAGAGAATGTTACGCAAATCATAGAGATTAATTTTTCTATGGACCATTTATTTTTTTTTATTTATTATTTATTATAAACAAACCAATTCTAAAACACAGAATTAAAACTCAAGTTAACTCATTTAGAGTTCTTGAACTACTTAGAGACATAAAAACATTCATACAACCTATAAAATATGAAAAATAGAATAATACAAGAAATAAGAGAACACATCCCATTCACAGCAATAGCAGCAATAACAGCAATAATAATAACCTTCACAATTTCTCAACTAACAAGATTTCAATATTCAGAAGATATTTTCCACTCTTTTCATCTAGCACATCTATTCATTTCAGCAATAGCAACAACAATAGTCTATCATAAATACAAAAAATCAATCCCAAAATCAATAGCAGTTGGTCTAACAGGATCAATAATAATAGGAACTTTCAGCGACATCATATTCCCATACTTAAGTGCAGTAATATTTAATCTACACCCACACTTCCATATGCCAATATTAGAACAACCAATTCTTTTCATTTCAGTAGCATTAATAGGTATATTATTAGGATTAATCATAAAACAAAATAAAATACCACACCTATTACACGTCTTTTTGTCAACATTCGCAAGTCTATTCTACCTAGTAAGCTTCACAACAATCAATAGCATAGGACTCTGGATACTAGCAACACTAATTGTATTCATGGTAGTATTAATCCCATGTTGTCTAAGCGATATAATCTATCCACTATTATTTATCAAGAAAAAATAATTTTACTAAAAAATATATTTTAGGACTCTTCTATTATTTAAATAACAAACTAAAAACCTTTCTTCTCAACATTTCCTATAAAAAATCTTTCCTGCAGGCGCCGAATTATAACACTTTACCTTAAAATACTTCCCAAAAACAGAACTATAATATTCAGAATAAGAATCCATCTCATTAGTCTGACTTTCCACAACTTTATCATAATAATTTGACTTCTTTTCACCATAATACTTATTTTTCCAATACTCTTCAGCAAAACTACGCTCCCTAAAACTATAACTATCATCGTCTTTATCATCATCATTATTCTTATCCCTAACAAAATTTGGTCTATAAGAGATATCTCGTCTATCTTCAAAATAATCATTAAAATCATAATACTTTACACCAGAATCATAAACAACCTTGTAACTATCATTATCTAACCTATGAATACTATAAGAATTCACATTATCACTACCATACATATTATATCCAGTATAAGCAGAGCTAAAACTAATTAATAACATAAAAACTAACACCAAAATCATTTTATTCATGCAAAAGTAACAAAAACATTACTTATAAAAATTACTATCCTCTAAAACAATCAATCAATTTCAACTATCCAATAAATTTTTCCCAATTCATACCTAAAATTAAAGCACCAATTAAAAATAACAAAGAAACAATACCTAAAATCAAAGCCAACGACTTCTTAATCCCAAAAATTTTACCACTTAAATCAAAAATCTTTTTCTTAACTTTTACATCTACAACCTTATTCACTGGTAATTGCTGACCACCAGATATAACCTGACTCTGTTGACTATCTATCGAGTTCTGTTCTACCTTAACTTCATTCTGATTACTCTCTACAACTCCAACTTTCTGCGCAGCAGCCATAACATCATTAACATCATAACCAGCATTTGCAAAAGTCTGCATCGCTGAATCCAAACTCTCACCACGCACAAGAGCATTCTTTAAACCACTAACAATATCATAAAGAGAACCAGTCAAAGTTTCACCAGAATCTAC
>Ga0307992_1000788_pt1 | contig 19551 bp, 17 predicted proteins | sample EllFjometagen133_FD_203162 | JGI IMG/M metagenome (GOLD analysis project Ga0307992, IMG submission 203162) | Marine microbial communities from Ellis Fjord, Antarctic Ocean - #133 | ecosystem: Environmental > Aquatic > Marine > Unclassified | place: Southern Ocean | collected 2014-10-08
AAAAATCTTTTGGTCTTTATTTAATTTTAATCTAGTCTTTATGGCTTTATATCTCATGTTTTTCACCTCCTCTTCCTAATTCAATTATACCACTGTTTAGGACTAAACAGGTTAAATAAAAAGATATTAGACACTTTTAAAGAATGAACCGGGGTTAACATAATAACTTGACAATTTAGAATTTCCTATTATATAAAAAAGAGACCTAGGCCTCTTTTATTATTTTGTAATTAGTTTTTAAAACTATTCCATAATTTCTGCAACAATACCAGCACCAACAGTACGTCCACCTTCTCTAATAGAGAATTTAGTACCTTGTTCAAGTGCGATTGGGTGAATCAAAGTTACGATCATTTCTACATCGTCACCAGGCATAACCATTTCTACACCTGCAGGTAATTCAATAACACCTGTAACATCTGTAGTTCTGAAATAGAATTGAGGACGATAGTTACTGAAGAATGGAGTATGACGTCCACCTTCTTCTTTTGATAGAACGTAAACTTGTCCTTTGAAGTTTGTATGTGGTGTAACACTTTTAGGATGTGCTAAAACTTGCCCACGTTGGATGTCATCTCTTGCAACACCACGAAGTAATGCACCAATATTATCTCCAGCTTCAGCTCGATCTAATAATTTACGGAACATTTCAACACCTGTACATACACATTCTTGAGTTTCTCTAATACCAATAATTTCAACTTTTTCTCCAACTTTGATAGTTCCACGATCAACTCTACCAGTTGCTACTGTTCCGCGTCCAGTAATACTGAATACATCTTCAATAGGCATTAGGAAAGGTTTGTCAGTTTCACGAAGTGGAGTGTCAAAATAGTTATCTACAGCATCCATTAAGTCCATAACACGTTGTTCATGAATAGGATCTCCTTGTAATGCTAGTAATGCAGAACCTTGGATTACTGGAATTTCGTCTCCTGGGAAGTCATATTCTTCTAGTAATTCACGAATTTCCATATCTACTAATTCTAGTAATTCATCATCATCAACCATATCTACTTTATTCATAAATACGATTAATTTAGGTACACCTACTTGACGAGATAATAAGATATGTTCTCTTGTTTGAGGCATAGGTCCATCATTAGCACTAACAACGATGATTCCACCGTCCATTTGTGCTGCACCTGTGATCATGTTTTTAACGTAGTCAGCATGCCCTGGACAGTCTACATGTGCATAGTGACGTTTTTCAGTTTCATATTCTACATGTGAAGTATTGATTGTGATTCCTCTTTCTCTCTCTTCTGGTGCATTATCGATTGAAGCGAAATCAGCAGCAACAGTATCTCCTACTCCTCTTTTAGCTAAAACAGTAGCGATAGCAGCTGTTAAAGTTGTTTTCCCATGATCTACGTGACCAATAGTACCAATATTCATATGTGGTTTGTTTCTTATGTATTTTTGTTTTGCCATTTTAATTTCCTCCTTAATAGTTTTCTAATAATTTATCAAATTAATTTTATCGCATTATGGCCTATAATGCAAGTTTTAAGTCAAATTATCCGTTACGTTTTTTAATAACTTCTTCAGCAATTGACTTTGGACATGTAGCATAATCTGCAAACTGCATAGTATAGTTTCCGCGTCCTTGTGTGTTCGATCTTAAACTAGTTGCGTATCCAAACATCTCTGCAAGTGGTACTTTAGCCTTGATTTGTTGAGCATTACCACGTTGTGATTGCCCTTCAATTCTACCACGGCGACTAGTTAAATCTCCAATTACATTTCCTAAATAATCATCAGGTGCAATAACATCTACTAACATAATTGGTTCAAGTAAGATAGCTTTACATAGCTCTTTTGTTTTCTTAAGTGCCATTCCAGCTGCTACTTTAAATGCCATTTCATTTGAATCTACATCATGGTAAGAACCATCATATAGTGTTGCTTTTAAATCTATTAATGGATAACCTGCGACAACTCCATTATCTAAAGCATCAGCAAGTCCTTTTCCAACAACAGGTATATATTCACGAGGTACAGATCCACCAACAACTTTACTAACGTATTCGAAACCTTTTCCTGGGTTTGGTTCAAATCTAATCCAAACATGTCCATATTGTCCACGTCCACCAGATTGTCTAACGAATTTCCCTTCAATTTCAGCTTCTTGTGTGATTGTTTCACGATAAGAAACTTGAGGAGCTCCAACGCTTGCACCAACTTTGAATTCACGTTTCATTCTTTCAACAAGTATGTCTAAATGTAATTCACCCATACCAGCAATAATAGTTTGTCCAGTTTCTTCATCAGTATATGTTCTGAATGTTGGATCTTCTTCTGCTAGTTTATTTAGGGCTACACCCATTTTATCTTGATCTGATCTAGTATTAGGTTCAATAGCTACACTAATAACCGGCTCAGGGAATACCATTTTTTCTAAAATTACGTGGTATTTATCCTCACATAAAGTGTCACCTGTCATTGTGTTTTTAAGTCCTATTGCAGCTGCAATATCTCCTGAATATACATGATCAATCTCACTACGAGAATTAGCATGCATTTGTAGGATTCGACCTATTCTTTCTTTTGAATCTTTTGTTGCATTTCTAATATAAGACCCTTTTTTTAATTGTCCCGAGTAAACTCTAAAGAATGTAAGTTTTCCAACAAATGGATCTGTCATAACTTTAAATGCTAATGCAGCGAATTTTTCATCGTCAGAAGCTTTAAGTATTACGTCATTTCCTTGTTTGTCTATTCCTTTTACAGGAGCAACTTCTAATGGACTAGGTAAGTAATCTATTGCTGCATTCAGCATTAGTTTAACACCTTTGTTTTTGAATGCTGAACCACATAATACAGGGAAGAATTCAACGTCTAGCGTAGCTCTACGTATTGTAGCCTTAAGTAATTCTGGGCTAATTTCTTTTCCTTCTAAATATAGATCCATCATTTCGTCATTAAAATCAGCAACTGCCTCAATTAATTCCATTCTCTTCGTTTCTGCTTTTTCTTTTAAGTAATCAGGGATACTTATTTCTACTGCCTCTTCGTTAGCTCCACCATCATAATGGTAGGCTTTCATATCAACTAAATCGATAATCCCGTCGAAGTCATTTTCGGCCCCAATTGGCCATTGCAGAGCTGCAACGTGTGCTGCTAATCTTTCTCCAAGTGAATTAACACTCATTTCAAAGTCAGCACCAATTTTATCCATTTTATTAACAAAAACAATACGAGGTACTTTGTACTCATTTGCCTGTCTCCAAACCGTTTCAGTTTGAGGCTCAACACCCGCTTGTGCATCTAATAAAGCAACGCTTCCATCTAATACACGAAGTGATCTTGATACTTCTACAGTAAAATCTACGTGACCAGGAGTATCGATAATGTTAACACGGTGATTATTCCAAAAAGCTGTTGTTGCAGCTGATGTAATTGTAATCCCACGTTCTTGTTCTTGTTCCATCCAGTCCATTTGTGAAGCACCGTCATGTGTTTCACCAATTTTATGAATTCTTCCCGTATGATATAAAATACGTTCAGTTGCAGTAGTTTTTCCCGCATCTATATGCGCCATGATTCCGATATTTCGAGTCATGTTTAAACTATATTCACGTGCCATTATGATATCTCCTTTCTACCAACGGTAGTGAGCGAAAGCCTTATTAGCGTCAGCCATTCTATGGATATCATCTTTCTTCTTAACAGATGCACCATTTCCTTGGCTAGCGTCAATTATTTCTTTAGCTAATCTTTCTTCCATTGTTTTTTCGTTTCTTAATCTTGCGTATAATGTCATCCATCTAAGTCCTAGAGTATATCTTCTTTCATCTCTAACTTCGACAGGTACTTGATAGTTTTGTCCACCAATTCTTCTTGATTTAACTTCAAATGTAGGCATAACATTTTTTAAAGCTTCTTCAAACACTTCAATTGGGGGTTGATTTGTAGTTTCTTCAACTTTTTTGAACGCTCCGTATAATATTTTTTGAGCAGTTCCTTTTTTCCCATCCAACATGATGTTATTAATTAATTTAGTGACTAATTTAGAACGATATATTGGATCTGGTAATACGTCTCTTTTGGCTATATGACCTTTACGAGGCATAATTAATTCCTCCTTTCAAAATATAATTTATTTATGCTTTTTTTGCTCCATATTTAGAGCGTCCTTGTTTTCTGTTTTCTACTCCTGTAGTATCTAATGTACCACGGATGATGTGATATCTAACTCCAGCTAAGTCTTTTACTTTTCCACCACGAATTAATACAACACTATGTTCTTGTAATTTGTGTCCTATTCCAGGGATGTATGCAGTTACTTCAATTCCATTTGATAATCTAACACGAGCATATTTACGAAGTGCTGAGTTAGGTTTTCTTGGAGTCATTGTAGCAACACGTGTACAAACACCACGTTTTTGCGGACTTGGTTGATGTTTAGATTCATTCTTTAGTGAGTTAAATCCAACATTTAAGTGACGTGAATTAGATTTCTTAATTTTGCTTTTTCTTCCTTTTCTAACTAACTGATTGATTGTAGGCATTTAATAGTTTCCTCCTCTCTATTTATGTTCCACACTACCAGGTGGTTCGAAATTGTCATAAAATTTAGAGCTTATGCGATAAACTCCGGTATTTTATTCCTATTTAGTAAATTTATTATATACCACACAGGCAGGCGTGTCAATAGTTATATTAATCTTTTTAAATTGAGCCTTATTTCAAAGATAAAGCCTATCATTTGATAGGCTTTATCTGGTTAATTATTAAAAGTCTAGATCATCAATTACAAACGGATTTGCATCCTCTTCAGCTACTACTTCTTTACTAGGTTTTTCATAATTGAAATATGTATCTTTTAGAATACCAGTACCAGCAGGAATTAATCCACCGATAATTACATTTTCTTTAAGTCCTACTAAATCATCAACTTTACCACGTATTGCGGCATCCGTTAATACTCTAGTAGTTTCTTGGAATGAAGCAGCACTTAAGAATGAATCACTTCTTAAACTCGATCTAGTAATACCTAGTAAAACTGGTCTACCAATCGCAGGTCTTTTACCACTCTTTAATACTTGTTCATTTGCTTTCTTAAATTCTTTGATTGAAACTTGTGCTCCTGGTAATAATGCAGTATCTCCTTCTAATATTACATTAAGTCTTCTCATCATTTGATGGATGATTACTTCAATGTGTTTATCAGAAATTTCAATACCTTGTGCACGATATACTTTTTGAACTTCTTTTAGGATATATTGATGTACTGTTTCAGCATCAGTTGCTTTTAATAATTGTTTAGGGTCGATAGATCCATCAGTTATTTTTTGTCCTGAGAATACATCGTCTCCTTCTTCAACTTGTAAAGTAACATTACTATTAGTTTCATAAACTATTTTTTCAAGTTTATTCTCTACAGTTACTTTATATCTTTCTTCAACGATTTCAATTTCAGAAATTGTACCATTGATTTCACTAATTACAGCTTTTCCTTTAGGTGTACGAGCTTCAAACAACTCTTGGATACGAGGAAGCCCTTGAGTGATGTCTGATCCAGCAACTCCACCAGTATGGAAAGTACGCATTGTTAACTGTGTACCAGGTTCTCCAATTGATTGAGCGGCAATGATACCAACACTTTCTCCAACTTCAACTTTGTTTCCAGTAGATAAGTTTTGTCCGTAACATTTTTTACAAATACCATTTTTTGAATCGCAAGTAAGTACACTTCTAATTTTAAGTTCTAAAATACCTGCGTTAACTATGTTATGTGCAACTTCATCAGTAATATAACCTTCTCTTGGTAAAATTACTTCACCAGTTTTTGGATTTATTACAGTTTCAGTTGTATAACGTCCAATTAATCTATCAATGAATGGAACAATTTCTTTCCCATCACCATCATTTGTAATTGCTCTTACAGTAGTTCCTTTATTAGTATGACAATCCTCTTCAGTAATTACTAAATCCTGGCTTACGTCAACTAAACGTCTTGTTAGGTAACCTGAATCAGCAGTTTTCAAGGCTGTATCGGTAGAACCTTTACGAGCCCCATGAGTAGAGATAAAGAACTCACTCATCGTTAATCCTTCAATAAATGAAGACTTAACTGGTAATTCGATTGTAGATTTAATTCCCGCTTTAATGTTATAAGCAGTATTTAATCCTTCACGTTTTGTATTAGCCATAGAACCACGGATACCTGCTAACTGTGTAAAGTTAGATGCATTCCCTCTGGCACCAGAATCACTCATCATAAAGATATGATTATCTGATGTAAGTTCTTTCATTAAACCAGTTTGAATTCTGTTTTTAACTTCAGCCCATTCTTTTACAACTAATTTATAACGTTCATAATCTGTTAGTAATCCCATTTCATATTGTTCATAAAGTGCAGCTACTAACTTTTCAGTTTTTTCTACTTCTTCTTTTTTACCTGAATAAACCTTAACATCTGCTGCTGAAACTGTAATTCCAGCTTGTGTTGAATATTTAAATCCAAGGTTTTTCAGTTTATCTAACATTTTTGAAGTTTCATTTATTTTAAATTGAATGAATACTTCACTAATAATTTGTGATAAGAATCCTTTTTTGAATGGAGATACTATTTCTGAGTTTTTAATATATTCCTTGATATTTGTCCCTTTTGGTACAAAATATTTAGCAGGAGTAATATATCTCTCTTCTCCAGTTTCTGGATCTTTTTGTTTTTGAAGATTTATTAAAGTTGGTTCATCTAAATATGCAAAACTTCTTGGCAAAATTTGGTTAAATGTTAATTTACCATAAGTTGTTATTAGATAACCATTTTTTTGTTCTTCTGTAAGTGGTGCATTACCAAGAGAACTACCTCTTATTGCAATTTTAGAATGTAATGTAATTAGTTTATTTTCATAGGCAATAGTTGCCTCGTCATAATCACTAAATACTTTACCTTCTCCAATATCGCCTTTAACTTCTAATGTAAGGTAATAGTTACCAAGTACCATATCTTGCGATGGCGTTACTATTGGCTTACCATCTTTAGGATTTAAGATGTTATTTGAAGCAAGCATTAATACTCTAGCTTCTGCTTGTGCTTCTTCACTTAGTGGAACATGAACTGCCATTTGATCCCCATCAAAATCTGCATTAAATGCAGTAGTAACAAGTGGGTGCAATCTAATAGCTTTTCCTTCTACTAAAATCGGTTCAAATGCTTGAATACCTAGTCTATGAAGAGTAGGGGCACGGTTTAGTAATACTGGGTGTTCTCTAATTACGTCTTCTACAACGTCCCAAATTCTTTCATCTTTAAGTGTTTCAATCATTCTTTTTGCACTTCTAATATTTGAAGCGATTTCACGCTCAATTAATTCTTTGATTACGAAAGGTTTAAATAATGTAACTGCCATTTCTTTTGGTAATCCACATTGATACATTTCAAGTGAAGGACCAACAACGATTACAGAACGTCCTGAATAATCAACACGTTTTCCAAGTAAGTTTTGTCTGAAACGACCTTGTTTCCCACGTAATAAATCACTTAATGATTTTAATGGTCTATTTTTTTCAACTACTACTTTACGACCACGTTTAGAGTTATCAATTAATGCATCCACAGCTTCTTGAAGCATACGTTTCTCATTTTTAGTAATTAGGTGTGGGGCATTTTGTTCAAATTGTCTTTTAAGACGATTATTACGATTTAAGATACGACGATATAAATCATTTAGATCGGTAGTTGCGAAACGTCCACCATCTAACTGAACCATTGGACGAAGTTCCGGCGGTATTACAGGTAATACGTCTAGTACCATCCATTCAGGTTTATTGTCAGATTTATCAAGTGCTTCTACTATTGCAAGTCTTTTAATGATTTTCTCGCGTTTTTGTTTAGATGCAGTTGGCAAATCTTTTCTTAGTTGCAATGTTTCAGCTTTAAGATCTAATTTTCTAAGCAATACTTTTACAGCCTCAGCTCCTGTTAGAGCTTTGAAACGAGTACCATATTCCATATACTTTTTAGAATATTCTGCTTCACTCAATATTTGTTTAAACTGTAAATCAGTATCTCCAGAATCAATAACAATATATGATGCTAAGTATACTACTTCTTCTAAGTCTTTTGCTTTTAAAGCAAGTAATGTTGCTAAGCGTGATGGAGAGTTTCTTAAATACCAAGTATGTACTACTGGAGCAGCTAACTCGATATGTCCCATTCTTTCTCTACGTACTTTGCTTTCTGTAATTTCAACACCACATATAGGACATTTTTTACCAGTATGTGAGCTTCTTTTTGATTTATTGTTACAAGCACATTGATAATCTTTTGTTGGCCCAAAGATTACTTCACAAAACAGTCCGTCTTTCTCAGGTTTCAAAGTACGGTAATTGATTGTTTCATGTTTTTTTACTTCACCAAATGACCATCCTCTAATTTCTTCAGGAGAGGCTAATCTAATTTTATAATGCGAAAATATTTGACTCATAAAATCACCCTACTTTCTAAGATTGGAATCCATATTTTGTAATATAGTCTTCTGAATCTTCATTTACTAAACTCTTATTTGCTTCATTAACACCTGTTTTTTTGTTGATTAATTCAACATAAATCCCAAGTGATTGTAATTCTCTTGTTAGTACTCTAAATGATTCTGGAAGGCTAGGTTCTGGAATACTTTTTCCATCAACTATTGCTCTAAATACTTTGTTTCTTCCGATAATGTCATCTGATTTAACAGTTAACATTTCTTGAAGAGCGTATGCTGCACCGTATGCTTCTAATGCCCATACTTCCATTTCTCCAAAACGTTGTCCACCATTTTGAGCTTTACCACCCATAGGTTGTTGAGTTACTAGGGTATATGGTCCTACTGAACGTGCATGTAATTTGTCATCTACCATGTGGTCTAGTTTAATCATATACATTACTCCAACACTAATACGGTTATCAAATTTTTCACCAGTTAATCCTGAATAAAGTGTTTCTTTACCATCAGCTGGCATTCCAGCTTCTGCAATAATTTGTTGTAATTCTTCTATCTGAACACCATCAAATACTGGAGTTGCTACATGTACGCCTAATCTTTTAGCTGCGATTCCTAGATGTAATTCTAATACTTGTCCGATGTTCATACGAGAAGGTACTCCCAGAGGATTAAGCATTATATCGATAGGTGTTCCATCAGCCATATAAGGCATGTCTTCTTGAGGTAATATTTTAGAGATAACTCCTTTATTACCATGGCGTCCTGCCATTTTGTCACCTTCGTTGATTTTACGTTTTTGAACAATATATATTCTAACTACTTCATTTACTCCTGGAGATAATTCATCTTTGTTTGCACGTTTAAAATGCTTAACACTATGAACAATTCCACCACCACCATGAGGTACTCTTAAACTTGTATCTCTAACTTCACGTGATTTTTCACCGAATATAGCTAATAATAGTTTATCTTCTGGAGTTGGATCTGTTTGTCCTTTAGGAGTAACTTTACCAACTAGAATGTCTCCTTCAAATACTTCTGCACCTGGAATAATAATTCCGATATCATCTAAGTATTTACGACCTTCATCTCCAACATTTGGAATTTCTCTTGTTATTTCTTCTTTACCTAGTTTTGTATCTCTTGCTTCAATTTCATATTTTTCAATATGAATTGAGGTAAATACATCTTGGCGTACTAAACGTTCAGACATAATTACAGCATCTTCAAAGTTGTAACCATTCCATGTCATGAATGCAACAACTACATTTCTACCAAGAGCTAATTCACCTTTTTCCATTGAAGGACCATCAGTTATAGTGTCTCCTGCAGTTACTATGTCACCAATTTCAACTATAGGAGTTTGATTAATACAAGTACCTTGATTAGATCTTTTGAATTTTTCTAAGACATATTCGTCGGTTACACCGTTTTCTTGTCTAATTTTAATTCTTCTTCCATCAACATATTCAACAGTTCCTGAATTCCCAGCTATAACACATGATCCACTATCGTGTGCTGCTTTATATTCAATACCTGTTCCTACGTATGGAGCTTCAGGAACTAGTAGAGGAATTGCTTGACGTTGCATGTTTGCACCCATTAGAGCACGGTTTGCATCATCATGTTCAAGGAATGGAATACATGCTGTTGAAACAGATACAATCTGTTTCGGTGATACATCCATAAGTTCAACACTAGTTCTATTGTGCATTTTTGTTTCACCTTGATTTCTAGCAACTACATAATCATTTGCGATTTGTTTATCGTCATTGACAACTAAGTTTCCTTGACCAATAATATATTTTTCTTCTTCATCAGCAGATAAGAATACCATTTCTTCAGTAATTTGTGATTTCCCATTTGCTAATTGATTTACTTTTAAGTATGGAGTTTCCATAAATCCATATTTGTTTACTCTAACATATGAAGCCAAACTATTGATTAACCCAATATTTTGTCCCTCAGGAGTCTCAATAGGACATATACGACCATAATGTGAATGATGTACATCTCTTACTTCAAATCCAGCACGGTCTCTTGTAAGTCCACCTGGTCCAAGAGCTGAAATACGACGTTTATGTGTTAATTCATCAAGAGGATTAGTTTGAGCCATGAATTGTGATAACTGGCTACTTCCAAAGAACTCTTTCAATGAAGATGTAAGTGGTCTAATATTAATTAAATTTTGAGGAGTTATTTCTTCAGGATCTTTTGTTGACATACGATCCTTAACATTTTTCTCCATTTTTGTAAGACCAATTCTAAATTGGTTTTTAAGAAGTTCACCTATTAATCTTAATCGTCTGTTTCCAAGATGATCAATATCATCTAACGAACCAATACCATTAAATAAATTTAAATAATATGAAATTGACGAAATAATATCTGAAGGTACTATATGTACTTTATCTTCATATGAGTTATTCCCAATTAATTTAACTTGAATCACTTCATCTTCTTTGTTTTTAGTAAGAACTTCAATAACTTGAATTTCAGCTAAATCAAAATAGATGTTTTTATTTTCTAAAGTAGCTCCATATCCTTCTTTAAGCTCTTTAACATAGGCTTTACCCATTTCATCAGTAAGTGTTTTTTCTGTTTTAGCTATTGATTTTAGATACCCTTTATAGTAAACTTTTGCAGTTTTATATTCTTGTTGTCTGACGTCTTCAAGTAAATCTTCATCTATAATATAATCGAATAATTTTACTTTATTTACTTCTGCGCTTCTGAATACACTTAGTTGATCTAAGAATGAATATTCAAGTTCGTAAGCTCCAACACCTGGAACTTTATAAGTATATAAATGACGATATTCTTTTAATTTTTCGATTATTTCATTTGTTATTTCTTGTTCTTTTTCAACAATTACTTCACCAGTTTCAGGATCAACTAAATCATATACTAGTTGTTTACCATAAACACGGTTCAACACATCAAGTTTCTTGTTTATTTTGTAACGTCCAACTTCTGCCAAGTCATATCTTTTAGCGTCAAATAAACGACTAACTAAGAATGCTTTAGCTCCTTCTTCAGTAGCAGTTTCGCCTTGACGAAGTTTTGAATAAACTTCTTTAATGGCTTCTACACAATTTGTTGTTGGATCTTTACTAAGTGTAAGACTAAGGAAGTTTGATTCTCCATAAGTCTCTGTAATTTGTTTTTCACTAGAAAAGCCTAACGCTCTCAAAAGAGTTGTCAGGGCAATTTTTTTACTACGATCTAATTTTACAAACAAAACGTCTTTAGATCCTATTTCATATTCTAACCAAGCTCCTCTTGTAGGAATAACTTGACCTAAGAATTTACTTCTAAGAGTTTTCTTATCAATGTTTTCACTAAAGAATACACCAGCGCTTCTTACAATCTGCGAAACTATAACTCTTTCACTCCCATTAACAATGAAAGATCCAGTTGAAGACATCATAGGAAAATCTCCCATAAATAACTTCTGTTGTTTTATTTCTCCAGTTTCTTTATTTACTAATTTCACATTCACTCGCAAAGGTTTAGAATATGTCATATCCTTTTCCTTGGATTGTGTTTCATTATATTTTGGTTCATCAAATTCATAACCTTCAAAATATAATTCAATGTTTTCAGTAAAGTTTTGGATTGGGGAAATATCTCTAAATAGTTCTGCTAATCCTTTTTGAATAAACCAACTAAATGATTCTGTTTGAACCTTAATAAGGTCTGGTAAATCAATACTAGATTTTACTTTCGAGTAGTTTCGTCTCTCTCTTTTTTTACCGTATTGCACTAAATTAAAACTCACAAACGTCACCCCATTTATTTTAATAAAAACATGCTAAAAACACAAAAAAACGCCTAATTTGGCAATTTAATATAATATCATAAATCCGTCAAATAGTCAATCAATTTTCACATCTAATAACAAAAAATCCGTTTTTCTTATTTACTACTTCTACTACTTTATAAATCGTATTTAGCTTGTTAAACGCCGAATCTGCGCCATGTTTCTTGTTTATAACAACGTAAAACTCTCCATTTTCATTCAAAAATTTATTTGAGTCTTCAAAAAAACGATAAATTACTTTTTTTCCAGCTCTAATTGGAGGATTGGTAATAATTATGTCATATTTTTTTGTAATACCATTAAATCCATCACTATAAAATACATTTGCATTTGCGCTATTCAATACTACATTACTCTTAGTTAATTCGATAGCTCTTTTGTTAACATCTACCATATCTACGTCGATATTGTATACTAGATTCATATAAATTCCTATTACTCCATATCCACAACCTAAGTCTAAACATGATTTATGTTCATCATTAAATTTTAGATATTTTAGTAATACATTTGTACCACGATCAAAATTATTTTTTGAAAACACACCATTATTTGTATTAAATTTCATAGGTGTATTATTAACACTAAAAGCAATCACTTGTGGATTGCTTTTTAGATTTTCATCATTTTCAGAAAAATAGTGGGACATAATATCATCTCCATTTTCCTCTAGTATTTAGAAAGTCAAAAACCTGAGTTTTCACTCAGGCTGTATTGAATTTAGTAATTACTTAACAGAAACTGTAGCTCCTGCTTCTTCTAATTTCTCTTGAATTTCTTTTGCATCTTCAGGAGAAATATTTTCTTTAACTGCTGCTGGAGCTGAATCAACTAAGCCTTTTGCTTCTTTTAATCCTAATCCAGTTAATTCTCTAACGATTTTAATTACTGCAATTTTTTTAGCACCTGGCGCTACTAGTGTAACTGTAACTTCAGTTGGAGCAAGATCTTCTGCGCTTACTGGAGCTGCCGCTGCTACTGCAGATGGATCAACACCAAATTCTTCTTTCATTAAGTCAACTAAGTCTTTTAATTCTAATAAAGTTTTTTCTTTTAATGCTTCAATTATTTCTGTATTTTTTAATTTAGCCATGATTAATTCCTCCTATTATTCTTGTGAATTTTCTTCTAAGTTTTTTGTATGTAAATCGATTGCGATTGCAACTTCCTTAATTGGTTGTAATAATCCTGCAGCTATCATTGTAAGTAATATATCTCTCGAAGGTATAGTTGCAATTTTTTCGATTTTTTCGTTGTTCATGTATTCTCCATCAACAACACCAACTTTTAATTCAAGTGCTTTGTTCGTTTTTGCAAATTCATGAATAACTTTTGCTGCTGACACACTATCTTCTGTACTAAAAGCTATTGCATTTGGTCCAGTAAGTGATTCAGTCAGCTCAGAGTAACCTGCATCTACTACAGCTCTCTTAGTAATATTGTTCTTAATTACTTTAAGTTCACAACCATTTGCTGTTAATTCTCTTCTTAATTTAGTTACTTGTTCAACAGTTAATCCGCTGTAATCTACAACTACAAAACTATTAACGTTATGTAATTTTTCAACTAAAACTTGAACTGCTTCGCTTTTTTTAGCTATTGCTTGTTTTGACACTCTTCCACCTCCAAAACGTATTTCAAGTAAATAAAAACCTCTCATGTCATGGACAAAAGAGGATAGTTTATATCTATTCTTTTATCTCGTTAGGATATTAAGCATTTTGCACCTAAGTCTCGGACATATAGTTTTATTTAATTGTTTCGTTTTATTGTTTTCTTATTTTAACCTAAAATTGATTCTGTGTCAACTTTAATTCCAGGACCCATTGTAGATGCTATAGACAAGTTTTGAATATATCCACCTTTAACAGTTGCCGGTCTTAATCTGTTGATAGTATCAAAGATTGTTCTCAAGTTTTCTAGGATTTGTACAGCTTCAAATGAAACTTTTCCTATACTAACAGAAATGTTACCAACTTTATCAACTCTGTATTCTACTTTACCAGCTTTGATTTCAGTAATTGCTTTTGTTACATCCATAGTAACTGTTCCAGTTTTAGGATTAGGCATTAAACCTTTTGGTCCTAATGTACGTCCAAGTTTACCAACTTGAGCCATCATATCTGGCGTTGCTACTACAGTATCGAAATCAAACCAACCTTTTAATACTTTGTCGACTAAATCTTGTTCTCCAACATAGTCTGCACCAGCTGCTTCAGCTTCTTTTGCTTTTTCACCTTTAGCAAAAACTAAAACTTTTTTAGTTTTTCCTGTACCATGTGGTAATACTACTGCACCACGTAAGTTTTGTTCTGCTTTACGCGGATCTAAGTTAAGGCGAATTGCAAATTCGATAGAAGCATCAAATTTTTCGAATGCTACTTTTTTTAGTAAGTCTATCGCTTCAACTGCCGAATAAGTTTTACTTGCGTCAACTTGAGCAGTAGCTGCTAAGAATTTTTTACCTTTTTTAGCCATAATTTTTTTACCTCCTAAATGTGGTCTAACGGGATTCCCTCCCACAATTAGTTGTATATTAACAACTAAGTGCTTAACTAATCTTTAATCTTGATTCCCATGTTTCTTGCAGATCCTGCTATAATTTTCATTGCTGCTTCAACGTCATTTGCGTTTAAGTCTGGCATTTTAGCTTCTGCGATAACACGTAGTTGATCTTTAGTAATTGAACCTGCAGTATCAGTTAATGAATTACTAGCTCCTTTTGCTACTCCAGCTGCTTTTTTCAATAAATCGCTTGCTGGTGGAGTTTTAGTAATGAATGTAAAACTTCTGTCATCATAAACGGTAATTACTACTGGGATAATTGAACCCATTTGCTCGCGAGTTTTTTCATTGAATTTTGAACAAAATTCTTGAATATTAACTCCCGCTTGTCCTAATGCTGGACCTACTGGTGGAGCTGGGTTTGCTTTTCCCGCAGGAATTTGCAGTTTTACTGTAGTCTTTATTTCTTTAGCCACGAAAGACACCTCCTCTTTTTTCGTGATGTGGTAAGCAGATTTTAATAAATCCTCCCACTCAAAAAATAGCATGGCATGTTGCATGCCAAGCTATTATACTATATTTTTCTATCTGATGTCAAGATATTAATACTATACCTTTTCGATATCCTCAAAGCCAAGTTCAACAGGTGTTTGTCTACCAAACATGTCTACTAATACTGTGATTTCTTGTTTCTCAGGGTCTATTGCGTCAACAGTACCAATTTGATTTAAGAATGGTCCAGTTGCAACACGTACTTTTTCGCCAATTTCAACATCAATTTTTGGTGCTTCCATTAATCCGCATTTCTTAAGAATCGGATTTATTTCATCATCTGGAAGTGGAACTGGTTTTGTTCCTCCACCACTTGATCCTAAGAATCCAGTTACACCTGGAGTGTTTCTTACAACAAACCATGAATCATCTGTAACTTCCATTTCTAAGAATACATATCCTGGAAAGACTTTTACCATCTTTTCTTTAGTTGTACCGTCTGCTTTTTTTTCTATTTTTAATTCTTCTGGAATCATTACTTGAAAAATTCTATCTTCCATCTGCATTGATTCAATACGACGTTCTAAGTTTATTTTAACAGAATTTTCGAATCCAGAATATGTTTGAACAACATACCATCTTCTACCTTCCATCATTAAGCTCCTAAACTATTTAGCCATAAAAACAAAGGTCTAAGACCAAAATCAATTATAACAAAAAACATTCCGATTACTATCATGAAACCAAATACTCTTGCTGAATGGTTAATAATCATTTTTTTATTTGGCCATACAACTTTTTTCATTTCACTGAAACTTGGAACGAAGAATGGCCAAATAGCCAATACAAACGAAACAGCTCCAACTACTACTACAAATATTGAAAATATTGTAATTTTCAAACTAGAGTTAAATATCCATAAATCAGTATATTTAATTTCGATTACAGTTCCTTCTATCAGGTAAACTCCAAGCACTATAACTATTGCACCCAAAATTCCTAAAAGTATTTTTTCGAATGGGTATTCTTTTCTAAGAATTTCGATTACTTTGTTTTTTTTAGCTTCTTCTACTTTTTTCGCCATTATTATTCTCTCCTATTTACTTTCCTTATGGACAGTATGTTGCCCACATCGTTTACAGTATTTTTTCACTTGTAATCTTTCTTTTTTATCCTTGTTTTTATAAGTCGTGTAGTTTCTGGATAAACAAACTTCACATATTAAAATTATTTTTTGTCTCATATTATCACTCTCTTGCATTTATATAATTTAGCAAAGAAATATATTTTTGTCAAGTTACTTAGCAAAATATTTTTTTATTTTCGTCTTTGCTCGGTGCAATGAATTATAGATTTCTTTCTCACTTAGACCATGTTTTTCTTTAATAAATGAGATGCTATAATTTTTTAGTTCTCTTAAAGTATATACTAAATGCTCATTATTTGTAAGTATTTTTGAAATTTCTTTTTTTAACAATTCATAATACACACTATTTTGATTTAGATTGTTATTTGTCTCGTAAATATAATTCTCGTTAATCTTAAAAATTTCTTGTCTTCTAATCTTTTTTGTCAATATTGTAGAATATTTTCTTTGAAGATTTTGTTCAAAATATCTTGTAAACGATTTTGAATACGATTCATCAAATGAGTTAATTGATTTATATAAAATCATCATCCCCTCTTGATACATATCATCATATTCAAAATAAAGGTTGAATTTGTATATTTTTTTAGAAATCAAGCGAGAGTACTTATCAAACATTAACTCCATTGCGTCATTATCACCTTCTCTAATGAGGTTGATAATTTCATAGTCGTTGTGTTTTTGATAAGTCAAATAAGTCACCCTTTCTTATGATATATTTCGTATATTACTAAAGCAGCAGAAACACTAGCATTTAAACTATTAATATGTCCACTCATTGGAACCTTAACAACATAATCACAGTTTTCTTTTACTAATCTTCCTATTCCTTTTCCTTCATTGCCTATTACTACACACAAATTTGTGTCAACATCAATGTCATGTATTGTTTTATCAGTTGTTGCATCTGTTCCAACAATCCAAAATCCATTATCTTTTAATTTATTGATTGTCTGTGTCAAATTAGTAACCTCAACAACATCAACATGTTCAATTGCTCCCGTTGATACTTTTGCAACAGTTGCATTAAGTTTTACACTTCTGTTTTTTGGAATAATTATTGCGTCAACATTAAATGCATCTGCACTTCTTAATATTGCACCCAGGTTGTGTGGGTCTTCTAAAGAGTCAAGCATTACAAATACTTTATTTTCTTTATCTTTTTTTAAAACCTTTTCAAGAGTCTGATATTTATAATCCTCAACTAAAGCACCAATACCTTGATTGTTTGGAGGCAATATCTTATTCAAATTGAACTTATCCATTTCTTTGATTTTAAGTTGTTTCTCTGTAGCCAAAGATAAAATCTCATCATTAGACCCTTTTTGAATATAAATTTCATAAATTTTGTGGTTTACTTTAATAGCTTCTAGCACAGTATTTTTACCTGTGATAATTATAGCCATAAAATCACATCCTTTTTCATTTTATATTCTAACACAGATACGCACTCATTACTATTGAAAAATATCGAAAAATATTGCCCTGAAAGCGTTTTAGCGATATAATGATTTTTGAGAGGTGATTGATTTGGATAAACATCAAGCAGCGCATTTACTATCGTCTAATCTTACCAAGACAATGGGATGCACAGATATTGGGGTTGTAGGGTATATTGCCTCTATAGGAGCATATACTCTAAGAAATAAAGTAATAAAATCTGTAAGTTTATTAATGAGTGAGGAATTGTATAAAAACAGTGTTAATGTAGGTATTCCTGGGCTTAAAGAAAGTGGCCTTGAAAAAGCATTGGCTCTTGGAATTTTACTAAAAGATCCTAAGAAACAATTAAGTGTTTTTGAAAGTGTCACAAATGATGATATTGAAAAAGTTAGATTATTACTAGATGCTATAGATGTTAAAATAGAGTATCGCAAATTTGAACACACCGTTCTTTATGAAGAACTAAAATTAACTTCAACAGAAGGTGACGAAGTTACAATTGTAATTCAAGATTCTTATGACAATGTAACTAGTGTAATAAGAAACAAAGAAGTTTTAGAAGAATTTGAAAAAGAACAATTACTTGGAAGAATTAACAAATATAAAATTGGTTCATTTGATGAGATTTTAGAATTTGTTCAGGTTGGAGATTTCGAAGGATTAGAGTATTTGTTTGAAACAGCTATAATCCAATATGAAAATGCTCGAAATGAAATCATTAAAGCATCAGGAGATTATCTTGTAGAAAATCTAAAAGATTCTCAAAAAAACTGTGTATATGATTTATCTAATTATCTAAGAAAATATATTTCACTACCCGCAAGTAAAAGAATGGCTGGTGAAATATATACTGTTTATGGGGTTGCAGGAAGTGGCAATCTAGGTATTGGAACTTTGATAACTCCTATGTTTTTAGCTGATGCATATAATCTTGATGAAATAACTAGAAAGAAAATTATAGTATTATCATTTTTAACTAGTGTTTATGTTAAACAAGAAATGAGCATCGTTACTGTTCTTTGTGGGACTGGACATGCTATAGGTTGCAGCGCTGCAGCTGTAACTGCGTATGTAAAAAACGGTGATGATGATCAAATAAAACAAGCCATAAATCTTTACCTTTCAACATCGATGGGATTTATATGTGATGGAGCAAAAATGTCCTGCACTAACAAAGTATCGTTTGCAGCAATGAATGGAATGATTGCTGGGAAGATGTCTGTTGAAGATACAGCATATTGTGATGGTATGGGATTAAATAAATTAGATATTGATGAAACAATTAAGAATCTTGGTAAACTAAATAACGAGATTTTAAATTCTGCCAATAGAGGAATTATCGAATTGATATAAAAAAAATGAGAACAATTTTGTTCTCATTTTATTATGATTTGAATTAGTTCATTTAGTCTATCTATTTCTTTATTTAGATACAGAAATCCAATTAATGCCTCGAATCCAGTTGCTTGTTTATATGTTGCCAAATCTGTATTTTTAGGTTTTCTTTCTGAATTAGAATTTCTACCTCTTTTAAATATTGATATTTCCGTTTCTGTTAAACTATCCATTATTTTATCAAGAGCTACTTTTTGTCCTTTAGCACTTGTATATTTTATTGCTTCATTATGAAGCTTTTGGACTTTAGTTAAACCCTTTTCAAGAAGGTATTCTCTAATATAGAGTTCATATATTGAATCTCC
>Ga0307992_1000789_pt1 | contig 19532 bp, 19 predicted proteins | sample EllFjometagen133_FD_203162 | JGI IMG/M metagenome (GOLD analysis project Ga0307992, IMG submission 203162) | Marine microbial communities from Ellis Fjord, Antarctic Ocean - #133 | ecosystem: Environmental > Aquatic > Marine > Unclassified | place: Southern Ocean | collected 2014-10-08
CCATATTTAGTTTCCAAAGATCTTGATGCTTCATTAGCACTTTTTTAAGTATGCCTTTATTTTAAAACCACTATTACTTATTTTAAAATTTTTTTACTTGACTTATCTTGAATAGTTGGCTCGTATACATTTAATTATACACATAAACGGTATATTTGTTTTGGTTTATTTAAAAAATATAATAATTATAGTATAATTTAACAATAGGAAGTGACACTATGGATGAAAGAGTAATAATTACAGAATTAAAAATGGATGTTTTAGATGGCCGCAAAAAAATAATCAGAGTTTTATTACCTAATGATTATTATGATACTAAAAAGACATATCCTGTATTGTATATGCATGATGGCCAAAACTTAATTGATAAATCACCCTACAGTAATTATTCATGGGATGTTCTAAAAACAGCTGATGAATACCATGAACTCACTAAGGGTTTAATCATTGTAGGTGTGGATAGTCACGTGACAAAAAGAATTATGGAATATTCACCTAGTTTTTCTTATAGAGTAAAAAAGTATATTCATAAAAGTGCAGGGGTCCTTCTAGAAGAAATTAGGCCAGAAGCTGACTTTTATGGTGAGTTTATTGTAAATCAACTAAAACCTTATATTGATTCTAACTATAGGGTTAAACCGAATAAAGAATTCACATTTATCGCAGGAAGTTCTTGCGGAGGAATAATATCAGCATATCTAGGATTAAAGTATCAAAATGTATTCTCAGTAATTGGAGCATTTTCACCAGCCTATGGATTAGTAAAAAAGGGTTTCTTCAATTTTGTTAGGAAGACAGAAATCCAAGATCACATTAAAATGTATCATGATATGGGAACAAAGGAAAATGGATATTTTAGTTTTTTGATGACAGGTCAACAAAATAAATTTCATAAAATAATTTTGAAGAAAATGAATGAAGAAAAAATTTGTAAAGTTGTAGATATTGGCGCTTTACACAATGAGTATTATTGGTCAATTAGGTTAAAAGATTTTTTAGAATTTTGTTTCAAAAAAGCATAAAAGAAAATACCTTGACTTATACTATGCTAGTAGTATAATAGGAGGCGGCGAAAAGAGGATAAAAAGTATGAAATTAGTAGTTTATGTTATGAATAAAACTGAATTGCTTGAGGAATTTTTACATGAGTTAAAAGATAACGAGATTAAGGGCGCGACAATTTTGAATTCAACAGGAATGGCAAGTAAATTGATTCAAAATGATGACATGGAATTTATTGGGTCATTAAAGACTTTGTTTGAAAATCCAAGAAAAGAATCTCATGTTATTTTAATTGCAGTACCAAAAGAAAAAGTAAGTACTGTTTTTAAAGTCATAGATAATGTTTGTGGAAGTTTAGAGGAACCTAACTCAGGGATTGCATTTACTCTATCTATTGACGAGATAAAGGGATGTACTATCTAGAGTGGATTTACAAGTATTATTTTATGCAGGAATTATCATCGCCACGGGTCTTCTATTTGGTAAGATAGCTAAATATTTACATTTGCCTAATGTTACTGGATATTTAGTAGGCGGACTACTAATAGGACCATCAATTTTTAATTTTGTTAAAGAATCAGCATTACCAGGACTTGAACTTGTATCGGTAGTTGCTCTAGGATTCATTGCCTTCTCTATTGGAAACGAATTAAAAATATCGTATTTTAAAAAAGTAGGAACAAAACCAATTGTTATAGCTGTATTAGAAGCAACATTGGCTGTAGTATTTGTTTTTGGTGCATTACTTATATATTATGCAATTACAAAACAATTTACAAATGAGAATATTAGATTCTCACTAGTATTAGCATCAATAGCCGCTGCGACTGCACCGGCAGCTACATTGATGGTCATTAGACAATACAAAGCCAAAGGAAAATTAACTGAAACTCTTATGAGCGTTGTTGCCATAGATGACTCTGTAGCTGTGCTGTTATTTGGAATTGGGATAGCGATAGCTAATTCAATGAATCCAAATATTGAGCATTCTTCAATGGTGATGCAAATTCTTCATCCGATGATTGAAATCATAACCTCGCTTGGAATTGGTGGATTAATCGGAGTAATTTTAGTGATGGGTTGTAAATGGTTTACTGGTAGAGGAAATCGCATTAGTTTGGTTGTAGCAGCGATATTTCTAACAATCTTCTTATCAGATAAATTAGGAGGATCATCAATCCTTGGTTGTATGACTTTGGGAGCGATATTTGCTAACTTCTCAAAAAAACATGAAGAAGTTAATGGATTGATATATTTTATTACACCGCCAGTTTATATAATGTTCTTTGTATTAAGTGGAGTTGAATTAAAACTATCAGTATTAGTTAGTGTTGGAGTAATCGGATTAATCTATGTAATATTTAGAATGACTGGAAAAATAATTGGAGCTAGGTTAGGTGGTATACTAACTCACTCAGACAAAAAAGTTTCTAAATATCTAGGATTCGCGTTAATACCTCAGGCCGGAGTAGCCATAGGTCTTAGTTTGATCGCAACCCAGGTTTTAAATCCTGAACTTGGAGCTCAAGTAAGGGCTATTATATTATCAGCTACTGTAATTTATGAGTTAGCTGGTCCAATAGTTACTAAATTAATTTTGATAAAAGCAGGAGAAATTAAAATAGCAGGTTAGAAGAAGTTGAATTTCAGCTTCTTTTTTTTTGGAAAAACCTTTTTAATATGTTAAAATCGTATATAGGAAATGGTGATTGTATGGAATATTTAAAAATTGGTAAAATTGTAAATACTAGAGGAATTAGAGGGGAACTTAAGATTAAGTCCTTTACTGATTTTCAAGAAGATAGATATAAAAAGGGAAACAAAGTATATATTAACTATAATAATCAGTATCTAGAATTTGAAGTATTGAGATATCGTAGCATCAGTAAGAATGATGTATTGTTGTTAAAAGATAACGAAGATATTAATCTAGTGGAAAAATATAAAGGCTGTGAAATATCAGTTATAGATGACAGTGAAATTACTCTTTATGAAGATGAATATCATATATCAGAGATTATTGGTTTAAAAGTAATCCAAGCTAAAAAAACTATAGGTAAAATAAATGGTGTAGTTAACTATCCTCAAGGTGATTATTTGGATATATTATTAGAGTCTGGAAAACATTCATTTGTGCCTTTTAGAGATGAATTTGTTCTAGAGGTAAACACTGATGAGGATTTTGTAGAGATTATTGATATGGAGGGACTTGTATGAAAATAACAGTGTTAACATTATTTCCAGAAATGTTTCCTGCTATCCTAGATAATTCAATTATTAAAAGAGCTAAAGCAAACAATCTTGTTGAGTTTGAAATCATCAATTTTCGTGATTTTTCAACTAATAAATACCATACGGTAGATGATACTCCTTATGGTGGTGGTGCAGGAATGGTATTGGCAGTTGAGCCAATCCATAATGCTTTAAAAAGTGTCGAAGGTTACGAAAACGCTTTGAAGATACTATTATCACCTCAAGGAAAGACCTATCATCAATCAGTAGCTAAGGAATTAGTGCAGAAGGAGCATTTGATACTAATTTGTGGTCATTATGAAGGGTTTGATGATAGAGTAAGAGAATTCATTGATATTGAATTATCAATCGGAGATTATGTGCTTACAGGTGGAGAAATAGCTGCGTTAACGATTATTGATTCAATAACCAGACTAATTCCAGGGGTATTAGGTTCAAAAGACTCCTATGAAAAAGACTCATTTTACGAAGACTCTTTAGATTACCCTCAATATACTAAACCTAGAGAATTTAACGGCTTAAAAGTACCCGATGTATTACTTAGTGGTAATCATCAAGAAATAGCCAAATGGCGTGATAAAATGAAGAAAAAAAGAACTCTAGAAAGAAGACCCGATTTACATAAGAAAAACTAGCCAAATAACAGAAAAAAATGTTTGATTTTATCCTGTTACTATGATATAATACATAACGCTGAAAAGAATTTATCTTATACTATGTTCCGCTGATCTCCAAGAGCATAGATTAAAAACAAAGGAGTTGACCAAAATGTCGCAGCAATTAATTAATGAAGTAGTAAAAGAATTTATCAGAACTGATATTCCAGTATTTCGTCCTGGAGATACTGTACAAGTATCAATCAAAATCGTAGAGGGAGAGCGTGAACGTATCCAAATCTTCGAAGGTCTTTGTATCAAAAAACAAAACGGTGGTATAGGAGAAACTTACACTATAAGAAAAATTTCTTATGGAGTAGGTGTTGAAAAAACATTCTTAGTAAATTCACCACTAGTAGCTAAAGTCGTTGTTAAACGTAGAGGTAAAGTAAGACGTGCTCATCTAGGTTACATTCGCGGATTATCTGCTAAAGCTTCAAGAATCAAAGAGAGACGATAAACCAAAAAGGGCAGAACTTGGAAGCCACTGAAAAAGTCTATGAGAAATCATAGGCTTTTTTTATGGTGTAATAGAAGTTATCCACAAAACCGACTAAAAAAGGTTTATTTGGCTATATTTAGGGCTTTATGATATAAAATATGGTATAATATATATGTAGGCGGTGGTATTATGTTGAAAGCTCAAACACAGATGAATTTAAGTAAATATTCTGAACTTTATGATATTTTAGTTCCTTGTGATAATGAATTGAGACAAATCAATGAATTAATTGATTTTGAATTTGTTTACGAAGAACTCAAAGATAAATATAGCGCCACTATGGGTAGAGGAGCTATTAATCCAATTATGATGTTTAAGTACTTACTACTAAAAGCCATGTATCCAGTAAGTGATGAAGGGCTTGTTAAAAGAGCTTTTACTGATATGTCGTATAAATACTTTTTAGGTTTAAATCCTGAAGATTCAGTTATTGATTCTAGTTCGTTAACTAAGTTTAGAAGACAAAGGCTAAAAGATACTGATGTATTAGATTTGTTGATAGGAAAAACTGTTCAAATTGCTAAAGAGAATGGTCTTTTAAATAGTAAAACGATTATTGTTGATTCTACTCATACAATTGCTAGATATAATCACAAATCGCCTCATAAAAGACTACAGGAATTATCTAAAGACTTACGTAAAAATGTATATAAAATAGATGAATCATATAAAAATAAAATGCCACAAAAACCTACCTATAAAGCAAAAGGTCTGCTAGATGCTGAAATGGAATATACACAGAAACTATGTGATGTCATTCGCAAGGATAAACGTTTGATGTTCTATGGGCATGTTAAAGAGGGCGTTGATTACTTAGATGAAATTATTGATGATCATATGTATGAATTGACGTTATCTAAGGATGAAGACGCTAAAGTAGGACATAAAAACGCAGATACACATTTCTTTGGGTATAAAACTCATATCGCTATGAGTGATGAAAGAATCATTACTGCCGCTACTGTAACTTCAGGTGAAAAACACGATGGAAAACAGTTGGAGGATTTAGTAAATAAATCAAGAGAAGCTGGTATGGAAGTTGAAGCGGTTATTGGTGATACTGCTTATTCAGAAAAAGATAACATTGAACTAGCTAATGAAGGTCATAACTTTAAACTGTATTCAAAACTAAGTCGTTCTGTTTCTGAAGGAAATAAACGTAAAGTTGATGGTTTCTTTTATAATAAAGATGCTGGTATGTATGTTTGTCCTAAAGGTCATATGGCGATTAAAAAGACAACTTCTGGGAAAAAGAAATATAAAGTTGAAGGCAAAACTATGGTTGAAACTTATTATTTTGATATTGAGAAATGTAAAATCTGTCCACTAAAAGGGACTTGTTATAAAGAAGGTGCTAATTCAAAATCTTACTCCATTTCTATTAAATCTATTACCCATAGTAAACAGATGGAATTTCAAGATACTGATGACTTTAAATCGAAAGTTAAAGATAGGTATAAGATTGAAGCCAAAAATTCAGAACTCAAAAACGCCCATGCTTACGGCCACGCCGATTCGCATGGTATTTCAGGTATGAATCTCCAAGCTGCTACTACAATTTTCGTAGTAAACATCAAAAGAATTATGAAATTAATGGCGTAATACTCTTTGTTTCACTTGATTATATAAAAAAATGTTCTAAAAAAGAGATAAAACTTCAAAGTTGAAATTTATCTCTTTTTTTATACCTTAGTTTTTCAGTGGCTTCAACAATTAGTCCTTTTTTTTCTATTTAACTTTATACATTGAAATATATATTTACTTATGTTAAAATTGTATTGCAAATCTAATTTAGGGGGAACAAAATGGCTAACATAAATAATGTCTTTAAAAGATTGAGAATAGTTAAAGTATGGCAGATGATGATTTACGATGTTTTCGCTATTTGCTTTACCTATGGACTAGCTATAGGTGCTTTAACTTTGACAAATGTTGCAGATTTTGACCATAAAGTCGCGATCATGATGTTGCCAGGTATTATCCTAATTAAATTTATTTTTTATCTAATTTTTAAAGTATATCGTTTAGTATTTGAAAATGTAGGTTTGGATGAAGTATTTAGAATTGCAGTAGCTGTTGCGGCAACTAATACATTTATAGCTATAATAACTATTGCGGTTCCTGACTTTGTTTTTATTCCAGAGATATATATTATATTTACTACAGTATTTGAAGTATTTCTTATGGTAATACCGCGAATCCTGAAAAGACTTGTTAAATATGTATTGCCTAAGAAAATTTATATGGCAGGAAATAGAACACTTCTTGTTGGGGCTGGAGCTGGCGGTAAATTAGTATTAGATGAAATAAGAAACAACCCCTCTTTATTAAGCAATCCAATAGCTTTTGTTGACGATGATGACTCTAAAATTGGAAGTATTATGTCAGGCTTTCCAATTTTAGGACCAATAAAAGAAATACCATATATAATTGATAATTATGATATCGAAGAAGTTATTATTTGTATAGCAAACATTGATGATAATCACTTTCAAGATATAATCAATATAATTGCTAAAAGACCAGTAAAAATTAAACGATTACCTAAGTTTAAAAATCTAAAAAAAGATGCACCTATAAAAAAATTACAAGAAGTAAAAGTTGAAGATTTATTATCTAGAGATATAGTAGAACTAGATAGTAAAGGTATTAAGGTATTTATTTCAAATAAAAGAGTTTTAGTTACCGGGGCTGGTGGATCTATTGGTTCAGAGTTAGTTAGACAAATAATTAAATATGATCCAGAAGAAATTATGTTATTTGACATCTATGAAAACGGCGTTTATGATTTGCAATCTGAATTAACCCATATGATGAGTAGAAATAAAATGAAAAAAGTGAATTTTCAGATTCAAATTGGTTCGGTATATAACTATAATAGATTACAAGAGATATTTAAGGCATTTAACCCAAACTTAGTATTCCATGCAGCAGCTTATAAACATGTTCCTTTAATGGAAGGTTCTTCAAAAGAAGCTGTTAGGACTAACATTATTGGTACTTTCAACGTTTGTAAACTAGCAGATGAAAATAATGTAGAAAAAGTAGTTTTAGTTTCTTCAGATAAAGCAGTTAGACCTACAAACATTATGGGAGCTACTAAACGCTTTGCTGAAATGATTATTCAATGCAGAAACAGAATCTCTAAAACTAATTATTCAGCCGTTAGATTCGGTAATGTACTTGGTAGTAACGGTTCAGTTGTACCCTTATTTAGAAAACAAATCGAACATGGTGGTCCTGTTACAGTAACTCACAAAGAAATAATTAGATATTTCATGACTATATCAGAAGCTGTAGGGTTGATTCTTCAATCCGGCACCTATGCTGAAGGTGGAGAAATATTCATATTAGATATGGGAGACCCTGTTAAAATATACGATTTAGCGGAAAAAATGATTATGCTATCCGGTAGAAAACCACACGAAGATATTAAAATTAAAATAACCGGATTACGTCCAGGTGAAAAACTTTATGAGGAATTGTTAGTTGATAAAGACAACGGACATATAAAAACAGATAATGAAAAGATCTTTATTGAAAAGTTAGATGCTGAAATCGACGTAAAATGCGATGTAGAAGACATTGCTAAAAGTTTTGAGGCACTATCTAATCTAGAAATTAAGGAATTAGTACAAAAATATGTTACTTCATATACAATTACAGAATAGAGACAGTTTACTGTCTCTTTTTTTTGTCTTTTTCACCTGTTTTCTGTTATAATTAGTGTGGCGGTGATAGGTATGAACCTTGTTGTGGGAGATAAAATAAAATTAGATGTAAGAAAAGTAGGAATTAACGGTGAAGGTATCGGATATTATAATAAAACTTTAATATTTGTCCCTGGAGCAATCTTGAAAGAGAAAATATCATGTGAAATAGTTGTTGTTAAACCCAATTTTGCAATTGGTAAAATATTGGAGATTAATAGAGTATCCACAAAGAGAGTTACACCACCGTGTAAATATTATGATGAATGTGGCGGATGTCATATGCAACATATAGAATACAAAGAACAATTGAAAATCAAACAAAGTATAATTAAACAAGCATTGAATAAGTATACAAAGTTAAAAACTGATGAAGTAGACTTGCGTAAAACTAAAGGAATGGATTATTACTATAAATATAGAAATAGATCACAAATGCCATTTAGAAATGCTAATTTTGGGCTTGTTTTAGGGTTTTATAAACCAGAATCAAATCTGTTTGTTCATGTTGAAGAATGTATGATTCACCATGATACTATTAACAAAATTAATAGTCTTGTATTAAAAGTATTAAGAAAACATAATATAAAAGCCTATGATTCTAAAAATAGAGATGGAATTCTATTTTTTCTAGTTACTAGGTTTTTAGAAAAAACAAATAGTGCTTCGGTTACATTCGTTGTTAATAATTCTACTGAAGGATTAAGAAAAGTTTCTAAAGAAATTATGGAACAGATGCCAGTAATTAAATCTGTATCCTATACAATAAGTGATACAAATAGTAATTTAATAGTTTCGGATAAAATCCATATGCTAGCAGGTGAAACTTGGATTGAAGATAAATTTGGTGATTTAAAAGTTAAGATTTCACCGGACGCATTCCATCAATTAAACACTTCTCAAATGGAAGTTATGTATGATCTAGTTTTAGAAACGGCTAATTTGCAGCCGAACTCTATAGTCTTTGATTTATATTCAGGAATTGGGATAACTTCAATATTATTATCCAAACATGTTAAAAAAGTTTATGGTATAGACTTCTCAAAAGCTTCAATTAAAGATGCGATAGAAAATGCAAAAATTAATAATATCGATAATGTTGAATTTATAAAAGGTAAAGTTGAAATTGCAATGCCTAATCTAATAAAATCTGGAGTGAAACCTAATTTAGTTTTATTAGATCCGCCTAGAAAAGGTTTATCTTTACCTGTTATACAAGCATTGTTGAAATCTTTACCAAAAGAAATCATCTACATATCTTGTAATCCATCAACTTTAGCTAAAAATATCAATGAGTTAAATATGAAATATGATGTTGTTTCAATTCAACCAATAGATATGTTTCCAAATACTGCCTCAGTAGAAAGTATTACTTTGTTAAAATTAAAATAATGATTTGAAAGGATAATATTATGATTGAAAAGAGAGATATTACATCAAGATTAAAAGGTTTAGGTATTGAAATTAGTAATGCAGCTAAGAAAGAGTATGAAGTTGTTGTATCAGGTGCGGAAAAAACATTTCACAAAGAAAAATTAAAGAAAAGGTTTAATTTAGAAAACCCATATAAGTTTGTTTTATTAGATAGCGGAATAAGGGTTAAATTGCTTGATAATTTGTTAGCTAGACATGCAAAAAGATACGATGAAGACGATATTTTAGTTTTCTTTGGCAAGAAAAGAGAAAATAAGTTTAAACCAAAACAAAGAATCAAAGATATAAGCGATAATACAATTATGGAAATAATTGAATTAGTTGATGTATCAATATCTGTAAGTTTAGGAAATAAGGAATATGACGTTCCTTGTACAGCTGTCTATGGCAAGGTGTTGTGATGAAAGAAGAATTTATTGAAATATATAAAAAATACATAAAAAGACCTGGAGCCAGTGATTTGTTAAATTATTTGTTGTCTAGCAAAAGTGATTTTTTTGAAGCGCCAGCTTCCACTAGATATCATTTGTCTAGAAGTAAAGGGCTATTAGAGCATTCCTTGAATGTTTATAAATGTTTAGAGGCCTATTTAAATAGACCTAGAGTCAAAGAGTTATACAAACTAAATGTAAGTGATGAATCAATTGCCATTGTGGCTTTATTACATGACTTATGTAAAGTTAATGTTTATAATAAAACAATGAGAAATAAAAAAGATGAATCCGGAAAATGGGTTCAAGTACCTAGCTATGAGTATTCAGATTCATTACCCTATGGTCATGGTGAAAAATCAGTATATATTATTTCTGGTTTTATGAAACTTTCTAGAGATGAAGCGTTTGCGATAAGATATCATATGGGATTTTCTGACACAGAGAATATTAGAAACGTAGGAGAAGCCTTTAGTAGATTTCCATTAGCTTTTGCTTTGTCTACCGCAGATATGGAAGCAACATATTTTTTAGAAGACTAATTACAACAGAAACTTCTGATGAAGTTTCTTTTTAGAGGACATATATGAAGAAGATTTATGATTTAACAGAAGGATCAATACTTAAAAAATTATTGCTAGTTGCTTTACCAGTGCTATTAACAACCATAGCACAAATGGCATATAATTTAACCGATATGTTTTGGATTGGAAGAGTTGATCAAATAGGAATGATAGAAACAGATGCTATAACAGCGGTTGGAACTGTTTCATATGTAACGTGGTTTGCTTTTGGTTTTATTTTAATAGCTAAAATCGGAGCGAGTGTTAAAATCAGCCACGCAGTTGGAGAGAAAAAACATCATAAAATAGATATTTTCGCTACTAATGGGTTATTTCTTGAATTGATATTTGGTTTATTCTTTTCTGCAATGATTTTTATATTCAAAGAAGAGTTTTTATCAATATTTAATATAGAAAATCAAAGAATTATTGACTATGCACTAATGTACATACCAATTATTGGAGGATTCCTATTCATCCAATTTTTAAGCAATGGTTTTTCTGCTATTAATCAAGGGTTAGGGCAGACAAAAATCAACCTTATAATTTTAGCAATAGGATTTCTGTTAAATATAGTACTTGATCCACTATTAATACTTGGATTAAGAATGGGAATTAGAGGCGCAGCGATTGCGACAGTCTTTTCTCAGGCAGTAACACTTACAATATTCTTCTTAGTATATAAAAGGCACAATCCAAATATTAAATTATTTAGAATAAAAAACATTAATTTCAAAGCGATAAAAGAAATCATTAAAGTTGGGTTCCCTGTAGGAATTCATTCAATGTTATTTACAAGTATTTCTATATATATTGCAATAATTATATTCAAATATGGAGAGAATGTTGTTGCTGCGCAAAGGATAGGCTCTCAAATCGAACAATTAACCTGGATGATTGGTAGTGGTTTCCAAACCGCTATTACGGTTTATGTTGGTCAAAACTTTGGGGCTAGGGCATTTAAACGAATTAAAAAAGGTATTTTGTATATTTCTAGTATTTTAGTGCCGTATTCCTTTTTGGTGGCTGGATTAATATACTTTAAATCAGAATGGTTAATGCGAATATTTATCGATGATCCAATTACCATAGCGAATGGAGTTAAGTATTTAAGGATTATTAGTTTGGCACAAATATTTATGATGTTTGAAGCCATTGGGGCAGGTTTGTTCAATGGGTTAGGGAAAAGCCTCGTGCCTTCACTCACTGGAGTTATTGGAAATTTAGCTAGAATACCAATGGCAATTCTATTTGCAATTAGTTTAAATGAAATAGGTATTTGGTGGGCTCTAAATATTAGTGATATATCTAAAGGTAGCATTATGTTAATAGCATCAATAATTATATTCACTAGATTAGATAAGATTAAATTCAAAAATATAATAGTAAAACAAGAAAGTTTGGGGTAATACAGATGGTAAAAAAATTTATAAGTTATTATGGCAATCATAAAAGAGTATTCTATCTAGATATGCTATCAGCTTTTATGATGTCAGCGATGGATTTGTTATTCCCCTATGCAACAAGTTTAATTTTAGAAGATTTTATTCCTAATGAAAATTTAAAAATGATTATTTATGTAGGGCTAGGATTGTTGTTTATATACATGTTTAGGGCTAGATTGTCTTTTTATGTTACATATAATGGTCATATTATGGGTGCATATATGCAAAGAGATATGCGTAAAGATTTATTTAAAAAGTATGAAGAACTAGACTATGAGTTCTATGATGACTTCCAAACTGGAGTACTAATGAGCTATATAACTACTCATTTAAGAGATATTTCAGAGATGGCACATCATGTACCTGAAGATTTGTTTATATCTGGAATTATGTTTGTGGGTTCTTTCATATTTTTATCAACTATTAATCTATTATTAACTTCTATAATCTTCTGTATTGTAATCTTTATTGTAATCTTCTCTTGGTGGAGAAGAAAGAAGTTATTAGAAGCACAAAGAGGAGTAAGGAAAGTTCATGGAGAACTTAATTCAAAAATAGAAAACTCTATTTCAGGAATTAGGTTAACTAAAGCATATAATAATGAAGAATTTGAAATTGATCGTTTCCAAGATGTTAATGAATCCTATGCAAATTCATCTAAAGAAGCTTATAGACAAATGGGAATTTTTCATGTTGGAAACGAATTCCTATTAAAAGTATTAAGTCTAATACTTATCATTGTAGGAGGTATATTTGTATATTATAAACAAATAACTGGGATTCAACTATTTACATATTATATGTATATTACCCTTTTAACAAGGCCAATTAATCGACTCATTTCTATGATGCAACAAATTCAACAAGGGATGGCTGGGTTCGAAAAATTCTATCAAATAATGCAAATTGAACCGCAAATTAAATCAAAAGAAGGTGCATTGCTATTAGAAAATCCTATTGGAAATATTAGTTTCAAGAAAGTGAATTTCTCATATAATAACGGAGAACTTCAGGTGCTCAAGAATTTTAGTATAGATATTAAGCCAGGAGAAAAAATCGGATTAATTGGCGAAACCGGCGTAGGTAAATCAACCATTTCAAAATTGATTCCTAGATTCTATGACATCGATTCTGGAGCTATTACAATTGATGGGGTAGATGTAAGGGATTATGATATATATTCACTTAGAAGAGCAATAGGGCATGTTCAACAAGAAGTATTCATCTTCTATGGAACTATAAAAGATAATATCCTATATGGTAACCCAGAGGCAGCGGATGAAGAGATAATTGCAGCTGCTAAAAATGCAAATATTCATGAGTACATTGAAAGTTTACCAGATGGGTATATGACATACACTGGAGAAAAAGGTGTTAAACTTTCAGGGGGTCAAAAACAAAGATTGGCTATAGCAAGACTATTCTTGAAGAAACCTAAAATTGTAGTTTTGGATGAAGCAACAAGTGCTTTAGATAATGTTACAGAGAGATTAATTCAATCAGCTTTTGATGATTTAGTAGAAGGAAAAACGTCAATTGTAATTGCACATAGACTATCAACAATTATGAACGCAGATAGAATTATTGTTCTAGGAAAAGATGGGATTGTTGAGATGGGTAACCATCAAGAACTAGTAAATTTAAAAGGTGTGTATTACAAATTGTTGAGTGAATAAACATAGTGGAGGAAGCTTATGCCTATATACGGATGGATACTAATTATAGTTGGAATACTACTTCTAGGAAGTTGTGTTTTGGGTTTGGTCATTGCACTTGGAATAACAAAACCAAAGCGAAGATCATTGCTAGAAACTAGTGTTAATGAAGAGAATTTGAATCCGGGAATTATGAAATTTTATAAAGAAAATAAGACTTGTGAGTATAGTATTAAGTCAAGTTTTGGTTATGATTTACAAGTGTATTTTTTTCAGAATAAAGAAAAATCGAACAAGTTTATGGTAATGGCTCATGGACATACCTACACCCATCATGGTTGTATTAAATATGCAAGGATGATGATGAACCATGGATACAATGTAGTGCTGTTTGATGAGAGGTTCCATGGTGACTCGGGTGGTAAATTCACAAGCTTAGGACACCTTGAAAAGACCGATTTGTATACTGTAGTTACAGATACATTTAACAGATATGGTGAGGATTTATACCTAGGAACTTGTGGTGAATCAATGGGTGCAGTAACTGTTCTGTTAGAAGCAGAAATCGATAACAGAATTAAGTTCATCATAAGCGATTGTGCCTTCTCAAGCCTTGATGTTTTAATGGATGAAATACTAAAAAATGTGTATCATATACCTAAATATCCGTTTAAGTTCTTTGGAAACATGTTTTTTAGAATGATTACTGGAACAATATTCTCTGGAATATCTCCAATTACGGCGCTTAAACAGATAGATGTTCCAATCCTGTTTGTACACGGAAAAAATGATAATTTTATAAATTACAAGCACGCTGAGAAAATGTACGAATCATACACCGGACCAAAGAAAATATTTATTGCAGGTAACGAGTCTTTTCATGCTGGATCATACTCAAAAGACACTGAAAATTATGAACGAAATGTCTCGGAGTTTCTCGATGAGATACTCTCAAAGTAAAAATAAACATATAATAGGAATATCAATATATTAGAATATTTTTCTAAAATCATATTTTTTGAAAGGTAGAAAAATCCAAAAATGAAAAAGTATACTTATGATAGTAAAATAGGGAACATTAGCATTATTTCCTCTGATGAGTACTTAAACCAAATAATACTTAAATCACAATTGATTCATAATGATGAACCTAATTCAATAATTTTAGAAACCAAGAAGCAATTGAACGAATATTTTGATGGTAAGAGAGTAGAATTTGACTTACCTTTTGAAATCACTGGAACTGATTTTGAGAAGAAAATATTAGCGGAAATGATTGCCATCCCTTACGGAGAAACTCACTCATATAAGGAACTTGCAGAGTCCGCTGGCTACCATGGTGCATCACGAGCAACAGGAACTGTTTGCAAGTACAATAGATTACCAATTATCATTCCTTGCCATCGAGTAGTAAAGAGTGATGGGTCTATAGGTGAATACGTTGGTGGTAAGGCATTAAAAAAATACCTAATTGAACTAGAGAAATTCAGCAAAATTAATTGACATAGAAATCAAAAGAAGCTATAATGTTAACGCAGGCTAACAATATAGCTTTATATTTTTGCTTTACTATTTAGTCTAGGTTAACAATTGGAGGTACACATTATGACATTAAAAGATATTTTGCCAGGCGAATATTGTATCGTTAAACAGGTTTTTACAAACAACCTAAGGAAAAGAATTATCGATATGGGTTTAATTACTGGTACAAAAATATTTGTTAAAAAGACAGCTCCTCTTGGTGACCCCATGGAAATAATTGTTAGAGGCTATTCTTTAACTCTAAGAAAATCGGAAGCAAGAACAATCATAGTTGATAGAATTGAGGAATAAAATGCTTAACATTGCTTTGATAGGTAATCCGAACGCTGGTAAGACTACTTTATATAATGAGTTAACAGGTAGTAACCAATCAGTAGGAAATTGGCCTGGTGTTACCGTAGAGAAAAAAACCGGCAAATTAAAATCAAATAATATTGAAGCTAATATTATTGACCTACCTGGAATTTATTCATTGTCAACTATTTCTTTGGAAGAAGAGATAGCTGCTAAGTATATCATTAAAAAAGAAATGGATCTCATAATTAACATTGTAGATGCCTCGAATTTAGAGAGGAATCTTTTTTTAACTTTACAATTACTTGATGCTGGGATACCAATGATTATCGCTTTGAATGCAATGGACATTGTAGAAAAGAAAAAAGAAGAAATTGATTATATTGAATTATCAAATTTAATCGGCGTACCAATTATTCCAATTTCTGCTAGTAAGAAGCAAGGGATAGATGGGCTAATATCAAAAATAGAAACTTTTGATATTAAAACAACCCATAAGCCAAATATATATAACGATGAAATTGAACATACTATTAACATTTTCGACAATTTCATTAAAGACAGGTTTACTTCAGTAAGGTTTTTAGAAGATGGATTAAAAGCTTTGGATGATGTAAGTTTACCTAAGGAAGATACCGCAAAACTCTTAAACGCTTTTTATAGCGAATCAAAAAAACATAAACTAGATTTTGATATGGTTTTACCAAACGCTAGGTATGAAAAAATAATTAAGCTTGTAAATGTAACTCATAAAAAAAGTGATATTATGCAAGAAACTGATACAGATAAAATTGACTCTATATTAACTCATAAATTTTTGGGGTTACCAATATTTGGTTTAATTATGTTTACAGTATTCTTTCTAGCCTTTGGTCCAGTAGGAACATTTATTACTGCTCAATTCGTTTGGCTAATCAATCTATTTTTCACTTTCATTATAAATACTGTAGATGGACTAGGTATGGCACCATACATATCATCATTAATTACCAACGGTATTTTTGGTGGACTAGCTGCGGTTGTAGGATTTTTACCTCAGTTGGCAATTCTCTTCTTTGCTTTAGCAATATTAGAGGATTCTGGATATATGGCAAGAGCGGCGTTTATAATGGATAGAGCGTTAAGAAGATTTGGATTATCTGGTAAGTCATTTATTCCAATGCTAATTGGTTTCGGATGTTCTGTACCTGCTATGGCAAGTACAAGAACATTAGATAATGATGAAGATAGAAAAATTACCACAATGATTATCCCGTTTGTATCCTGTGGAGCAAAAGCTCCAATATATGGGGTGTTTGCAGGAGCGTTATTTGGTGGAGGATCATTCTTAGTAGTATTCTCAATGTATATACTTGGGTTATTAGTAGCTATTTTTTCAGCTATTCTATTCAAAAAGACTATATTCAAGAGTGCTAAAGCAAATTATATTATGGAATTACCAGAGTATAGGAAACCTACGCTAAGAAATATTCTAATGCATACCTGGGAAAGATGTAAAGACTTCCTAGTTAAAGCAGGAACAATCTTATTAGCTGCTTTCATCATAATTTGGTTCTTTAGTTATTTCGGATTTGTTAATGGAGAATTTAGATTGTTAGCTGAATCTGAAATTGGAAACAGTATACTTGCAAGTATCGGTAGATTTGTTCTACCAATCTTCAAACCAATTGGGTTCACCGATTGGCAAGCTACTGTAGCTATGATGACCGGATTGGTAGCTAAAGAATCAGTAGTTGGTACGTTAGGGATATTATATGGAGTTAGTGGTGATGTAGTTCAAAACGGATCTTTATTGTTTGCTTCTATACAAAACAATTTCACAACTGCACAAGCATATTCATTCATGGTCTTTGCTTTATTGAGTACTCCTTGTATAGCTGCAGTTGTGGCTATGAAGAAAGAACTCAAATCATGGAAGTGGTTTACATTTATAATTGCCTATGAAATGATTATTGCTTATCTGGTGGCGATGGCTATCTATCAATTAGCTAGTTTGCCTTCGGGGGATCTGCTAACCTATGTATTTACAGCTATTATGCTTGTCTTTGTGTTCTTTATGGTTAGAAAGTTTATTAAGAACAGAGGAAAAGCCTGTGGAAGTTGTGCTTCTTGCGGCAAAACTTCTAAATGCGATTTAACTCAATTTATTAAATATAAAAAAGAAATAACAAATGAGGATAGAGAGGAAAAAGATAATGAGTAATAAGAAATATTCAGAATCTTTGGAAAATTACTTAGAGGCTATTAATATTTTTGGTGGGACGCATGTAAAATCCATTGATTTAGCTAAACATTTAGATGTTTCTAGAGCGAGTGTCAACAAAGCCATTAACACTTTAATTGAAGAGGGCTTAGTTGAAAAGGAATTATATGGAGATATATCACTAACCGAAGAAGGAAAAGGCCTTGCTAGTAAAGTATTGTGGAAACATAATCTACTAAAGAAATTTTTATTCGAGATTTTAGATGTTTCTCCTAAAATAGCTAATGAAGAGGCTTGTGGAATTGAACACTCTATCTCGGATGATACAGCTTTAAAACTTGAAAAATTATATTATAGTCTAAAAACAGAAGAATAATCTTCTGTTTTTTTTTTTTTAAAATGGCTTGTCATATTTACAGGAAGTTATGTAAATGGTAAGATAAAATTGGAAGATATGCGAATAAGGAGGAGTTTATGCAATATAGAAAAATGCCTAATTCTGATGAAAAACTATCGGTACTTGGATACGGATGTATGAGATTACCAACAAAGAGTGGTGGCTCATATTCGGGATTAATTGACAAAGAAACAGCTAAAAGACAGATTAGACTAGCTATTGACAATGGAGTTAACTATCTAGATACTGCTTTTCCCTATCACATGGGGGCTTCAGAGACATTTTTAGGTGAAGTAGTACTAAAAGACGGATACAGAGAAAAAGTTAAGCTGGCCACTAAATTGCCTTGCTTTTTTATTAAAAAAAAGGAGCAAATAGAAGAGTATTTCCAAAAACAACTTAAGAAACTACAAACAGATTATTTCGATTACTATCTTATGCACGCTTTAAATTATGAAACCTGGAGAAGGATGGTAGATTTTGGAATCATTGAATTTATGGATAAAATTAGAGCCGAGGGTAAAGTTAAACACATTGGGTTCTCATTTCATGATGAACCGGAATCATTTATTAAAATAGTAGATGAATATAATTGGGAGTTTGCTCAAGTTCAATACAATATTATAGATCAACACTATCAAGCTGGGATTGAGGGTATTGAATACGCTCATAAAAAAGGGTTAGGTATCATTATTATGGAACCACTACGTGGTGGAGCCCTTACCAGTAAAACTCCAAAGCGAGTTTTAGATATCTACGATAATCAAGAAATAAGTAGAAGTCCAGCAGAATGGGCTTTAAGGTGGATATGGAATAACCCGATGGTTACACTTATATTATCAGGTATGAATAATGATGATCATATTTTGGAAAATATCAAGGTAGCTAGTGAAACGTTACCCAATAGCCTTACAAAAGCTGATTTGAAAGTTGTAGATAAAGTAAAAGCTGTATATGATGACTTACTTCAAGTAAATTGTACTGGTTGTGGATATTGTATGCCATGTCCAGCGGGAATAAATATACCTCAAGCGTTTAAAAACCTCAACGATTTCCATATGTTTTCTAAACGTGGCGCGGTAATTCAGCATTTACAAAGCGCTGGAATTATGACTAAAGATGGTAAACATCGTTTCACGTCAGTATGTATTGATTGTGGTGCCTGCGAAGCAAAGTGTCCTCAAAATATTGAAATAAGAAAAGAATTTAAACATGTTAGAAAACATTTAGAAGGTCCAGTAATACGAATGTTCGCTTGGGGTGGTAGAGCCTATCTAAGAACTAAAAATCGCAAAAAGAAAACTAAAGAAGCCTAAATAAAAGAGCCTGTAAAGAATTAAGAATCTCACAAGATTTTTAAGAACTACAGGTTCTTTCTTTATAAATCAAAGAAAAAGGCACATGTTTGTGCCTTTTTGAGTATAAAGAAATACACTTCGCTGTAG
>Ga0307992_1000790_pt1 | contig 19531 bp, 17 predicted proteins | sample EllFjometagen133_FD_203162 | JGI IMG/M metagenome (GOLD analysis project Ga0307992, IMG submission 203162) | Marine microbial communities from Ellis Fjord, Antarctic Ocean - #133 | ecosystem: Environmental > Aquatic > Marine > Unclassified | place: Southern Ocean | collected 2014-10-08
TCATAAAGCAAGCGTGCAAGACAGGTTGCTTCATCACGCCATTTACCGTTTGTTGTATCTGTTTTTTGAGAAAACGTTTATTCACGATTCATACTCTTGTCGCTTGGAAAAAGGAGTGTATAAAGCGATTAAACGATTTGACGCTTATGCTGGCAAGACAAGTAAAAACGATACTAAAACGGCATGGGCATTAAAGTGCGATATTAAAAAATTTTTCAATAGTATTGACCATAAAATTCTACTGGAAATTTTAAATAAACACATTCCTGACAAAGATATAATATGGCTTTTAAATAACGTTATAGACAGTTATCATAATATAGACAAGAGAAGCGTTGGCTTGCCACTCGGCAATTTGACTTCCCAGCTGTTTGCTAATGTATATATGAATGTTTTTGATCAGTGGGTTAAGCACAGATTAAAGATTAAGCGGTATATAAGATACGCAGATGATTTTGCATTCTTCAGTAGAGATAAGCGACAATTCCATTTTTTAATTGAGCCAGTTGGAGAATTTTTGCTTCAAAAATTAGGTTTAACGCTTCATCCCAAAAAGATAATTAAAAAAACACTGTCGTCCGGCATGGATTTTTTGGGTTGGGTGCATTTCCCCCACTATAAAAAATTGCGATGCAAGACAAAAAAGCGGATGTTCAGAAAAATAGCCGACGATCCTAGAAACGAAGTTTTCCAGTCATATCTAGGACTTTTAAGCCACGGTAATGCTTATAAAACAGAAAAAGAGTTGCGTAATCTTTATTGGTTTTTAAGTGATTAAAGATATTTTTTTGACGAAAAACATAATATTTGATAATATAGAGTAACGTTTAATAATTTAATAATTTACAAAAAAATATGAAAAAAGTTCTATTTTTATTAGTTCTATCTATTCTTGTTGTTTCTGGATGTAGTATTGCTGACTTGGGGCAAAAGAAAGATGTTCTAGAATTAGAGGAGGCAAAAGTAATGGCAGAGGATTATATCAACAACAATCTAATGCAACCTGGTAGCGAAGCTACTGTAAAAGACATAGTAGAAGAAAATGGTTTATTTAAATTAACCGTAGATGTAGGTGGGCAAGATGTTGACTCATATTTAACATTGGACGGAAAAATATTTTTCCCTCAAGCTATGGAAACAGAGCAAGTTGTCGAAAATGAGACTGCAGACAACTCACAACCAGTTGATACAAATGTACCAAAATCAGATAAGCCAGTGGTAGAGGTGTTCGTAATGAGTCATTGTCCTTATGGAACACAAATCGAAAAAGGTATTATACCTGTAGTAGAGACATTGGGAGATAAAATTGATTTTCAATTAAAGTTTGTTGATTACGCTATGCACGGTGAGAAAGAACTTGATGAAGAGTTGAATCAATATTGTATTCAAAAAAATGAGCCAAATAAATTAATCACTTACCTAAAATGTTTCTTGGAGGATAGTGATGGAGCAGGTTGTTTAGCTAGCACAGGTATTAATAATGCTAATCTTCAGTCTTGTGTAAGTGCAACTGATGAAGAATTTGAAGTTAAATCATTATTTGCAGATAAAAGCACATGGAGTGGAGGAAGATATCCTCAATTTAATGTTCATAAAGCAGAGAATGATAAATATGGAATTACTGGTTCTCCAGGGCTAGTTATTAATGGAACAAAATCTTCAGCTGGTAGAGATTCAGCTAGTTTGTTAAGCAATATTTGTGCAGCTTTTAATGAGCAACCAAGTGAATGTAGCGAGAAATTATCTTCAGCATCTCCTTCACCTGGATTTGGATTTGCAGCTTCGGGAAGTGCTACTGATGCAACTTGTAACTAAGCATAATGCAAAATTATAAATATGTTAAAATAACATAAATAAAACAGTTCCGATTATTCGGGACTGTTTTGATTTAATACACCTCACCCCTTTAATTCCCCTCTCCTAATTAGGAGAGGGAAAGAGCGAAGCGGAGGGATGAGGTATTAAAATATGGCTTTAGTTTTCGATATCGAAACAATTGGAGAGGATTTTGATAGCTTGGATCAAGCGACTCAAGATAGTCTTACGCGCTGGATAAAACGAGAGTCTGGCGATGATGAAAGTAAATATAATGTTTTGCTTGCTGATGTTAAGAATGGTTTGAGTTTTTCTCCGTTAACGGGTGAGATTATTACTATCGGAGTTTATGATACTGAGCTAAATAAAGGTGTTGTATATTTCCAGGCGCCTGATATAAATATCAACGAGCACACAAAAGAAAATTTTACTTTCAAGCCTCAAACAGAAAAAGAAATGCTTGTTAATTTTTGGAAAGGAGCTACGAATTATAAAGAATTTGTTAGTTTTAATGGCAGATCTTTTGATGCGCCTTTTTTGATGCTTCGCTCAATGGTGCACGAGGTGAAACCAAGTATGAATATGATGAAAAATAGATATTTGAATAAATATTTTGATAATTATAAAGACAATATAAAACATATTGATTTGTTAGATCAATTGTCTTTCTATGGAGCAGTTAGAAGAAAGGGTAGTTTACACTTATTTTGTCGAGCTTTGGGCATAAAAAGCCCAAAATCATTTGGAATAACAGGGGATGATGTTGGTAGATTGTTTAAAGAGGGGGAATATAAAAAGATTGCTGAATATAATAGTTGGGACTTGATAGCAACGGCTGAATTGTATGAGAAGTGGAGGGATTATATTGGGTAAAATATTTTAAATAAAAAATAAAAAAGCCATTTCGAGGTTAATCGAAATGGCTTTGTGTTTTTCTTTATCACATTTCATCTTTATCGGGGAATATTGCTTTGAAATATTCCCAATCAGTTTTATTCAAAATTTTTACTCCTAATTCATCTGCAAGTTCAATATCTTCGTCACTTAAATGGTTAGTCCAGATATAAAAATTTTCCGTATTTAATTTTTGTTTTTGAAGATAAAGAAAAAGTTTTTTTGCAGTAAAAAAATCAAGTACCACACCAGTTTCTGGATCACGAGCTATTGCGTCAGCTAAGTAGGCATCTGGAGGTTGATCCATTTGTTTAATTTTTTCACAGGCTTCTTCTATATTTTTGCAGGTGATTGTGAAATAACCGTATAGTTCTAGTAACTCGCTTGTTCCTTCCAAAAACTCTTCTTCGTCGTCCAAAATCAAGACGGTTTGTATTTTGTTCATTTTATAAATACCTTTTTGTCTTTAATGTTTCGTGCATTTTTTCTGAAAAAATTTAATTCATCTTCGCAGATGCAATACGCGAAAATGAGTTTTGTTTTTCCCCAATCAATATTTGCCACATCTTCGGTTCTAATAGTCGGTATTTTTTTATCTGGCTCAAAAAAGAAATCACATAAATATTTACTTAATTCTTCTTTGAATATCTCATCATTAATAATTACAATTGTTTCTTCCTGTTCTTCACTCGTCTCTTAACCTCCTTTTCTTTCTGTTTCTCCTCCCATTCTTTCTCTCTCCTCTCTATTGTTCTCATTTTCTCAACATCTTTTTTTATTTGAATAAATTTGCCTTGGAATAATACAGAAATCAAGATTCCTGCTACATACGCTATTAAGCATCCAAATTCAATAAATAAAATCAAGAGAGGGTTCGGAAATAAATGATTGCGCGATATAGATAGAAGAATATAAACAGAAGTATATGTTAATATTCCCAGTAATGCCACGCTAAATAAAGCAATTCTCTCTAGTTTTTGAACGAGATTAGCATAGAATCCGGCAAGAAATAAGGCGGCAAAAAGGCATGTTAAGGATTTTGTCATTGCCGTTTTTAGGATAATATTCTCCAGAGAAAACAACAGACAATAAACGATAATTACCAGACAAATTAGTTTTAGCGTTATTTGTATTTTTTTGTCACCTAGACAATCAACAAAAAAACATTTTATTTTATATCTTCTTTGAGCTTTTTCCCCGGTTATCCTTATTGCCTCCTCGAGTGCTTTCGTATAATATATCCGTTCGCCAAAATAATTAGTGAAATAAATTTGGTTTTTTTTTCTTTGCTTCTTTCCCCATTTCTTCAAGTTACCAAACAGCTCTTTTATTAATAAGACAGTTGGTAATGAAGAAAAAGCAAGACCTACGGATAAGAAAAATATCGCCACAATGTCTTTTTGAAATATCACAGCGATAAGTGATCCTGTAAGTGTCGCCGTTATCCATAGCCACATTGTCTGCTTCAGCAGGTTTTTAATTTGTTTCATTTTTTTCTCCTTTTTATTAAATTTTCAAATAACATTCGCCAATAAACAATTATTGACAATCATGATAATATAGTATAATGTAATAGATATGTAAATATGTCGTCGGCATTCGACAAATAACGTAATTGCTGGCTCCAAGTTCCTACTTGGAGTCGTAATGCAGACCATGACAACTGCATTTCATTTTTTAAAAACAAAATAATAATTCAAGTTTTGGAAAAATATTAATATTAGATAAAATTGGAAGAAATTATTTACGAAAAAATTATTTAGAGAAATTTTTTAAAGAAAGCAGACAATTAAGAAAAGATTTTAGAATTTTTATTAAAGATATAAATAAGAAAGATTTTGGAAAAGTATCAAATAGTGAGCTAGTTAATATTTTTATTGATTCATATAAATATCATTCTAGATTTAGGGGTTATTTTAAAGCCACGCGTCATGAATTTTTAAAAACTGCTGAGATAAAATTAAAAAAGATAATTTTGAATGAACACAAAGAAAAATATTCACAAAAAATTTTTGAAATTTTAACTACCCCTAATGAATTTGATGAAGTAAATCAAGAATTAATAAATTGGTTTGAAATGCTTTTAGAAAACAAAAGATCAAATGAAAAATTATTTATAAAATATTTAAAAAAATATCCATGGTTGGTAGCCCATACAAATAATTATAATGAGATAGTTAAATATTATAATAATAAATTTTCAATTACCCAAAAAAATATTGACATTATGTTTTATGAAGTAAAAGAGATGGTGGGTAAAAAGAAATGTTTAGGAAATATTCAAAAAATGTTATTAGCAAGATTTGATAATAATGAAGCAAAACATTTAAGTTGGTTATTTCAAAAGTTCGCAGTTGAAAGGATGAAACTGAAAGGAGGTTGGGCTGGCTCTGATTTTTTGTACTTGCCATTATATTTAGAAATATTAAGACGTACCAAAATAAATCCTAAAGATTTATATGAGACATATAGGATAAATGATGTAATAGATAGTATTCATAGTGGAGGACCAGCATTATTAAAAAAAGAAATAAATAATAGGAAAAAAGCTTTTGTGCTTTGGTTGAAGGAGGGGGAGTTATATTTTTATTCCGGAGCTAAAGCTGAGGAAGTTATAAAAAATGAATTGAAAGGTTCGGCTCAGGACGGGGAATCAAGAAGCCAGAAAGATGTGAGCCTGAAGGGGCAGGTTGCTAGTAAAGGTAAGGCAGTAGGGCGAGTTCGTGTAGCCATACCTGGAAATTTATCTATTTTAAAAGATATTCAAACAAAATTTAAAGAAGGGGAAGTATTGGTTACCACTATGACGCAACCAAACATGGTGCCAATAATGAAAAAAGCTGCTGCAGTTGTGACTGATGAAGGAGGTTTAACGAGCCATGCTGCTATTATAGCTAGAGAATTTGGCATACCTTGTATTGTAGGCACACATATATCAACTAAAGTATTAAAAAATGGCGATGAGGTTTTGGTTGATGCGAATGAGGGGGTAGTTAAGAAGATTTGAAATTTTAAAAATAAAATAAGCCATTTCGGATAAAAATACCGCGAAATGGCTTTAGATATTAAATAATGTAGATTATTTCTCTAAATTTTTTTAAAAGCATTTTCGATTTTTTCTTCAATGTCGTTATTTTTTCTAATTAATCCATCTGTATTATTAAAGGCAACACGGTAAGCCGTAAAAGCATAAACAGGGATTTTAGGATTAATTATTTTTGAGCATTCAGCAACTTTATCTCCTCCAATATCAGGAAGACTCAGGTCTATCAATGCCATGTCATAAGTAACCCCCTGATTTTTAATGGCATAAATAGCTGAACGGCCGTTTGAATAACTGCGAGTAATGAAGCCTTTCTGCTCAAGTTTTTCATTTATATGATTTAACATTAACTGATCATCATCTACGATTAAAATAATTTTTTTCATTTTTCATTCTCCTAATTTAGAATAAATATTTTACACCAAATGAGTAGGTGTGTTCTTTTTTTCTACTATCATCAGTTTTGGTTAATTTCCAAAGAGGGGTAAAACTTCCAAAAACGTTGACGTTAGGTATCAGGGAATATTCAGCATCGAAATATTGGCGAAGAAAAATTCCATCCGGATCATCCGAGCCAAAATTATTCCATATGAGCATATTAATCCACAGTAAGGATAATTTTTCAAAACCCAATGCTTTCTTATATACGTAAGGAACTTTGAGTGTAATTATCGGACCGCCATCGCAAAACTTTCTAATAGGGGATAACCATTCTAGCCAGAGCTCACATTTTAATTGAGGATTAATTTTTTTCCCAATTTTTAAAGTAGAAATCCATGAATTTGTATCCCAATCACTAAAATGAACATTGTACAGCGTGGCTGATAATTCGGAATAATAAAAATTATCCCAATTTTTCTTCCAGCCAGATGTAAACTCAACTTCATTTCCACGCTCACTGTCGAAATTACCGCGAAAGCGAGCATTCTCACTTCCCCAAAGATTAAAAAACAATCCGCTTGGCCGATGGTTAAGTCTTAAATTTCCCCAAAGCATAGGAAAATTATAAATATTTTTGGAAGCTTTAATTGCCAGATATTTTCTCTGATATGACAATGAAAAACTTCCATTCCAATTTGAGGTTTCGGCTTGGGCTAAATTACTGGATAGTAAATAAAAAATAGTTGCTATTACTAATATTATTTTTTTCATTTTCCATTCCTTTACATATTAAATTTTTAAATAACTCTCGCCAATAAGCAGTTATTGACAATTAAGAAAATATACTATAGTATCAAATATATGTAAATATGTTGTCGTAAGTCGACAAATAAATAAAAATTATGGATATTGTAAAACTTCTTGAAAAAATTAATTGTACAGATTTTGAAGCCAGAACATTCTTGGCGCTTTTGGAGGAGGCGCGAGGTGCGAGTGTTTTAGGTTTGAGTAAAAAACTAAATTTGCCTCGTCCGACAATTTATGGTCATTTGGAATCTTTGATTGAAAAAGGTTTGGCTAAAAAGGGGGTAGGGGAATATGGGGCGGTTTTTTTCGCGGAAAACAAAGAAAATATTTTGAGCATTTATAGCGAAAAAATTGAAGAGATGAAAAAAGCTAAAAATAGTTTTTCCATGGTTCTTAAAAACAAAAATTTCGAAGCGACCTATCAGCCAAAATTTATCCATTATTCCACTAAAGATGCGGCTAAATCAATTTTGCGCGATGTTTTAAGATCTCGTGAAAAAGAAACCTATTGGTTTTGGCCGATTAAGGAAATGCTGAAAATTATTCCGGAAGAAGTTTTAAATAATTTCAATAGCGAAAGAGCAAAAAGAGAAATTTGGGTAAATCTTCTCTGGCCTTCAAAAAGAAAAGTAGATATTCAAAAACACCCCTTGCTTGGTCCATGGAATGAAAAAAAATCTTTGCGAAGGATAAAAATTATGCCAGAAAATATCGACCAAACTATGGGCTATGCAATCTATGGCGACAAAGTGGCTTTCATATCTTCGCATCGGGAAAATTATGGCACGATTATTGATAGTCGAGAACTGGCTCAAACCTTAAAAGCCCAATTTGATTATTTTTGGAAGATTTCAAAGAAATTAAATATTACTTGATTTATTTAAAATAACCTGTATAATACAATAAAACTTAATAATCACCTATAATAAAGTCTTTGGTTTAAGGTGGCTGGAGAACTTTCCTGAAAAATGGGAGGTTAAAAGCATTTTTTTTATTTAAAAAAGTGTTTAATCAAATAAATATGTCAGAAGAAAAAAAATCTAACACAACAACTCAAAGTGATGATTTTCAAGCATTATTAGATAAAGAGGTAGCTAATTTTCCTCAAGCTAATGATATTGTGAACGGTGTTGTAATATCCGCTTCAAAAGCAGAGGTGAAACTTGATATTAACGGAGTTTTAATTGGAGTGGTTCGTGGTCCAGAGCTTTATGATGAGGCTGATGAATACGCAAATCTAAAATCAGGTGACACTGTAGAAGCTACAGTTGTTGATGCTGAAAATGAAAATGGTGAATTAGAATTATCTTTTAGAATCGCAGGTCAAGAAAAAGCCTGGGAAACCTTGAAAGATGCTTATGAAAATAAAAAGATTATAAAAGTAAAAATCATTGAAGCTAATAAAGGTGGTTTACTGGCTAAGCATAAACAGATTCAAGGATTTATTCCTGTATCTCAGCTTGCTCCAGAAAATTATCCTAGAGTTGGTGGTGGTGATAAAGGCAAGATTTTAGAAAAATTAAAATCTTTCATTGGTTCTGAATTTAAAGTAAAACTTATTACGCTAGATGAAGAAGAGGATAAAATAATTTTTAGTGAAAAAGATGTATGGAGCGAACAACAAAAAGATGTTATCTCAAAATACAAAGTTGGAGTGAAAGTTGAAGGAAAAATTACTGCTGTTACTGACTTTGGTGTATTCATTAGTTTTGGAGAAAACCTTGAAGGCTTGATTCATATTTCAGAGCTTGCTTGGCAAAGAATTGATGATCCAAATGAATTGTATAAAGTTGGAGACAAAATTGATGCTGAGGTTATTGGATTAGAGGGGTCAAAGATTTTTTTGAGTGCGAAAAAATTAATTACTGATCCTTGGGCAGATGTAGAAAAAAAGTATAAAGTAGGACAAGTGGTAAAAGGAAAAATTTTGAAAGTAAACCCATTTGGTTTATTTGTAGAATTAGATGAAAATATTCATGGTTTGGCTCATGCTTCTCAGTTAGAAATAGGTCCTGGTCTAAAAATTACAGACGTCTATAAATATAATGAAGAAAAAGAATTTGAAATTGTAAGCATTGAAGCTAAACAACATAGATTGGGATTAAAGATGATTAATGGTAAGAAAGCTAAAAAAACTGTAAAAAAAATTGATAAGGATAAAAAAGAAGAGAGGGTTGATGATGAAAAAGAAGAAGTTAAAAAAAAGAAAAGTGGTAAAAAAGAGGAAAAGAAGGAGAAAGAAGATGATAAAATAGAGAAGGAGCCTGCTTCTGTTGAAGTTTCTGAGGACAAGGAAGTGAAAAGTGAGAAAGAAGGTAAAAAATAAGAAAATTAAGAAAAATAAAAAAATAAGAAGCTCGGTTTTTTAAAAAACTGAGCTTCTTGCTTGTTTTAAATAAAGTTGAAAGAAAATAATTAGTATTATATACTTATTCTATATTAAATTTATAATAATTAATCAATTTTTTATAAATAATAATTTGTATATTTGTAAAGATTTGTAATTTATAGTTATGAAAAACTTAGTGAAAAATTTTGCGATATTCTTTTTGATTTTTATAGTTATTGCTGCTATTTTTAGTTATTATGCTGAAAGCAAACCAGAGATTGAAACAGTCGGTATTGAAGCTCTTATTAGTCAAATTGAAAATAATGAAGTAGCAGAAATTATTGTTGAAGGAAGTAAATTAAAGATTAAGTTAAATAGTGAGACTGAAGAAATTGTCCAAAAAGAACCAGGAGAGTCATTATCTGAATTGTTTAATAATTTCGGAGTAGATAAAGAAAAGCTGGCTAATATAAAAATTGAAGTAAAAGGAGAGTCTGGTTTAAATTTTTGGCTTACAGCAATATTGCCGTTTTTGCTTCCATTTTTGTTAATTGGGGTATTTATATATTTTATGATGAGGAGTGTGCAAGGCGCAAATTCGAAAGCTATGATGTTCGGACAGTCACAAGCCAAGGAATTTGGTAGTGATAATAAAAAAGATAAGGTTTCGTTCAAGGATGTTGCTGGTGCTAAGGAGGCTAAGGAAGAACTTAAAGAGATTGTAGAGTTTTTACGTTTTCCAAAAAAGTTTCAAGACTTGGGCGCTCGTATTCCTAGAGGCGTATTACTTCTGGGAAGCCCAGGAACAGGAAAGACATTGATGGCTAGAGCTGTGGCTGGTGAGGCCAATGTGCCATTTTTTCATATCTCTGGATCAGAATTTGTAGAAATGTTTGTTGGCGTTGGAGCAAGTCGTGTAAGAGATTTATTTAAACGGGCCAAAAAGAACACCCCTTGTATTATTTTTATAGATGAGATAGATGCTGTTGGTAGAAAGAGAGGATCCGGCATGGGCGGATCTCATGATGAAAGAGAACAAACATTAAATCAGATATTGGTTGAAATGGATGGATTTGAGCCTCATACTAATGTAATAGTAATAGCAGCTACAAATAGACCAGATGTTTTGGACCCAGCTTTGCTTCGACCAGGTAGGTTTGATAGGCAAGTTGTTATTGATGGACCAGATATAAAAGATAGAGAAGCTATTTTAAAGGTGCATGTAAAGAAGAAACCTCTCTCTAAAGACGTTTCTTTGAGAAGGGTAGCAGAAAGAACTCCAGGCTTTAGCGGGGCTGATTTAGCTAATTTATTAAATGAAGCTGCTATACTTACTGCCAGACAAAATAAAAAAATGATAGAGATGGATAGTATGTTTGAGGCTATCGAGAAAGTAATGATGGGTCCAGAAAGAAAATCAAGAGTGATATCAGAAAAAGAAAAGAAAATTACAACTTATCACGAAGCAGGGCACGCTATCGTAGCTCATTATTTGCCCAATACTGATCCTGTCCACAAGATTTCAATTATTGCTAGAGGACAAGCTGGAGGCTATACTTTGAAACTTCCGACTGAGGACAAGCATATGCATTCAAAGTCAGAATTTATTGAAGAGCTTTCAGTGTTGTTGGCGGGTCATGTGACTGAGCAAGACGTATTTGGAGAAGTCACAACTGGCGCTACTTCTGATTTGCGTAGAGCCACTGCTTTAGCTAGAAGATTAATTACTGATTATGGCATGTCAGATACTTTGGGCCCTAGGACTTTTGGGGAAAAGGAGGAGATGATATTCTTGGGTAGAGAAATTCATGAACAAAGAGATTATAGCGAAAAAGTAGCTGAACAGATTGATAAAGAGATTTCTAATTTTATTCAAAAAGCTGAAGATAAAGCCAGGGAAATAATAAAGAATAAAAAGAAGGTGCTGGATAATGTCGTTGAAGCTTTGTATAAGAAGGAAACTTTAAATAAAGAAGAGTTTGAGAAGATTGTTGGTGAGAAGGAAAAAAAATAATAAAAATATTAATTTTAATTTATTTTGTATATATATTTATTTATTTGTGTTATAATATTAGTACTTAATAAATTAAGGAGGTAATTATATGAGAATATATAGAGATATATTAAAAAATTCGTTTTTTCTAACTTTGAAGAATAAGTATTTTTGGTTTTTTGGTTTATTTGCTTCATTAATTGGAATTAGCAGTGAATATGAATTCTTCTTTAGGGGATTGAGGGGCGACGCTAGTGAAGCTTCTTTTTCGCTATATGATAGAATTGCATCTACTGGCGTATTGAGCCCTGGAGTTTTCAAGAATATATTTGTGCTTTTTAAAACAGAAACTGCATCGATGTTTATTTTATTATTGTTAGGTTTGATATTATTAGCTTTGACAGCGTTTTTAATATGGTTATCAGTAGCTTCCCAAATTGCTATTGTAAACAATTCGGCCAAAATGATTATTGGCAAAGATGTTGACTTCAAAGAAGGTATTGTTGCCGGGACAAGAAAATTCTGGCCTGTTTTTGGATTGAATATTCTTATTAAGGTTATTATGACTGTTGCTTTCATAATAATTGGTATTCCATTTTTATTTAAAGCGATAGCAGTAAATATATTAATAGCAAATTTATTATATATTTTGTTATTTGTAATTTTTGTGCCAATAGGAATTATTATTGCTTTTATTATTAAATACGCCATCGCTTTTATTGTTATTAAAGAAGAGAAATTTGTAGACGCTCTAGGACTAGGTTGGAAATTATTTCAAAAAAATTGGTTAGTTAGCATTGAAATGGCTTTTATACTATTCTTTGTAAATTTTTTAGCTATTTTGGCAATAGCACTACTTACCTTGATATTATCAATTCCTATTTTATTTTTAGCCTTTATATTTAATTATCTCTTTGCCGGTCTAGGGTTTTGGATAATATTTATGCTGGGATTACTTGTTTTGATAGTTATCTTTATATTGGGAGGAGCGTTTATTTCATCATTCCATATTATATCTTGGACTCGATTTTTTATTGAACTTTCTGGTCGTGGTGTGACTAGCAAGATTTCGAGAGTAGTTAGCGGGTGGTCTAAATAATAATATTTAAAATTTCACATAAGAACCTCGTGCTTTCTATACTCGAGGTTCTTTATTAATTTAGCTAATTTTGTTATTATTAAGTTATATTAATAATATTTATTAGTTTAATTTTATGGCAGATGACATTCAATCAATTGAAAACTTAATCAATGAATCGCAAGGCGGAGATGTGGAAGATGAAAGTGCTCAGGGTAAGTTTCAGAAAAAGCATAAAGAGATTAAATCTAAAGAGGAAGAAAAACTTACAGAAGAAGCAGCTCAATCAGCGGGCCTGCATTATGTAAATCTTTTTGGTTTTCCTATTAGTCCAGACGCCTTATCTCTAGTAGACGAGGAAATAGCTAAAAAATCCAATGTAGTCTGTTTTTTTTATGATGGAAAAAACATAAGAATAGCAACAACTAATCCTGATTTACCGGAAGTATTGGATTTGTACGATAAATTAACAAAAGAACATTATTCTTCTGGAAAAATATATTTAGTATCTGATCCTAGTATAAAATATGCTCTTAGTTTATATAAGAATTTACCAAAAGTAAAAACAATAATTAAGGGAGTTGAGATTAATCCAGAAGATTTAATTAAATTTAAAAATGAAATTGATAATTATAAAAGTCTTAATGATAAAATAAATAATGTAAATGTAAGTGATATTGTGACATTAATATTGGCTACTGCTTTGAAAACAGAGTCATCAGATGTTCATATTGAAGCAGAGGAAAAAGATATTATAATAAGACTCCGAATCGATGGTGTTTTGCAAGAAGCTGCTGTTATTAATAAGGATAAATGGAAAAAAATAGTATCAAGAATGAAATTGTTATCTGGAGCCAAGATTAATATAGAAGACAGGGCGCAAGATGGTAGATTTACTATATATTTAGATAATGTAAAAGTAGAGATTCGATCTTCATTTTTACCAACTGCCTTTGGCGAGAGCGTGGTAATGCGTATACTTCGAGCTGATACTGCTAAATTACCTTTTGAAGAGCTTGGTTTATCGAAAATTGCTTATGAAAAGCTTCAAAGAGAAATAAAAAAACCAAATGGGATGATATTAACTACTGGTCCAACTGGTTCAGGTAAAACTACTACTTTATATTCTGTTTTACATAAGCTTAATAATCCAGAAATCAAGATAATAACTATTGAGGATCCGATTGAATATCAACTAAAAGGTGTCAATCAATCACAGGTAACAAAAAATTATACTTTTGCAAAATCTTTGCGTTCTGTGGTTAGGCAAGATCCGGATGTTATTATGGTTGGTGAAATCAGAGACTTAGAAACTGCTGAAATTGCTATTCAGGCAGCACTCACTGGACACTTGGTGTTGTCTACTCTTCATACTAATGATTCTTCTGGAGTTATTCCGAGGTTAGCAGATATGGGAGTGAAGCCTTATTTTCTAACACCTTCTATCAATGCTGTTATTGGACAAAGATTAGTTAGAAAGCTTTGTGAAAATTGTAGAGTTGAGCATCATTTATTAGAAGAAGAAAAAGAATTGGTTCAAAAAATATTAGCAGTTATTTCTCCGAAATCAGGAGTAGATATTCCAAATGAATTGCCAAAAATCTATAAAATGGGTGTTGGCTGTGAGGCTTGTACGGGTTTGGGATACAAGGGAAGAATTGGTATTTATGAGATTTTTACAATGAGTGATGATATAAAGCAAATAACCAATGATGGCGGTTCTGCCTCAAAGATATTACAGCAAGCAATTGAAAATGGTATGATAACAATGTTGCAAGATGGAATCCTTAAAACATTTAAAGGTATTACAAGCCTAGAAGAAGTCTATAGGGTGATAGGTAAGTTTGATTATGTTGATGCTTTGTATGACATAGTTATATCAAAAACAATCGGTCGAGGTATAAAAATAACTCAGGAAGAACTAAACAGAGGAGAATCTTTGGCCAAAGATCTAAATAGCATTAGAAATAAAATAAAAGATGAACCGTCAAAATCAATGATAAATATAATTATCGCTGTTGCAATAAAAAGTGATGCTGGCGATATTCATATTGAGCCTACCGAGACGGGCGTGAATATAAGATTTAGAATTGATGGCATTCTCCATGATATTGTTACTTTATCAAAGGAACATTATTTACCACTTCTTTCAAATATTAAAATTTTGGCTGGTTTTGCAACTAATGTAAAAAAAGCAACTTGGGATGGTAGGTTTAGTATATTAATGGAAAAAGAAAAAGTAGATAGTCGGGTTTCTATTATTTCTGGTGGTTATGGTGAAACAGTAGTTATTAGATTGTTGACTAGTCAGGCAGCAACTTTAAAAATGGAAGGTTTGGGCATGCGACCGTATATTTTGGAACCAATCAAAAATTCAATGAGTAAAACCAAGGGTATAATAATTACCACTGGTCCAACTGGCAGTGGAAAAACAACTACATTGTATAGCATTCTAAATCAATTAAATAAACCAGATATAAAAATAATAACTATTGAAGATCCGATTGAATATCACTTGGAGGGTGTAATGCAAACCCAAGTTGATAAAGAAAAAGACTATACATTTGCCGCTGCCATGCGTTCATTGCTTAGACAAAATCCAAACATAATGATGATCGGTGAAATACGTGATGAAGAAACGGCTAAGATAGCAGTTGAGGCTAGTATGACTGGACATTTAGTATTATCCACAATTCACGCTAATAGTGCGGCTGGAGCTATATCAAGGTTTGCTGGACTTGGAGTAGAGAGACAAATGTTGGCGAGTTCATTGGAGAGCTCTATCGGTCAGAGACTGGTTCGTACTATATGTCCAAAATGTAAAGAAGAAATAAAATTAGAAAGTGATAAATTAATGGAAGTTAAAAAAATATTAAATAGCATAAATCCTTCTTCTGGCGTTGTTGCGCCCAAGGAACTAAAGTTTTGGGAAGGAAAAGGATGTGAGTATTGTGGTGGTCTTGGCTATAAGGGCAGATTAGGAATATATGAAACAATTGAAATGACACCTGATATGCAGAAGATAATTCAAGGTGCAACTATTACTGACTTTGAAATAGAAGAAATGGCCATAAAACAAGGTACGGTTTTAATGATTCAAGATGGTATTCTAAAAGCCTTAAATGGAGATACAACGGTTGATGAAGTTTTTAGAGTAGTTAAATAATTAAAAAATTAATAATATAAAAAAATGATTAATAAAAAGTTTATTCAGAAATTAAAAAAAGAGTACGTAACATCTAATAGTGAGAGAAGACAAATAATAAGTATGTCAAATATAGTTTTGCATGATTCAAAAAGAATAATATTTGCCTTACACAGAGGAGATATGAAGAAAGGAGAGAATATGTTTAGTAGCGTAGAAAGTATATTAACAAAACTTGAAAAGAAATTTGGTTTCAAAAGAATTACATCAGAAGGTTCTTATAGGGCCTGCGTAGAGGAGTACGTAGAAGCTAAAATGTTTTATTTCTTGATAACAGGCAAAAAAATTGATGCTATCAAGGGTTTAAAAATTAATTATGATAGTTACTTGGGAGGAATTTGTGATGCTATGGGAGAAATGGTTCGTAGGGCTGTTAATAAGGCTTCGAGTGGAGAATTGGATGAAGTTGCCAAGCTAAAAAAAGTAGTTAATGATGTCATGGCTGAACTAGTAGAATTTGATATGGCTGGCTATCTTCGCACAAAATACGATCAAGCCAGAGGTCATCTTCGGAAAATAGAGCAGATTAATTATGATGTTAATATTAGGAAGTAACTTAAATTAAATAATTAGAAAATTAGATAGAGATTATGTAAGTAATTACGTGGTCTTTTTGTTTTTAGAGAAGTAGCGTGATATAATAAAATAGATTGATGAAAAAATTATAAAAAAATTTAATAAAAATAAATATGAAATATAAAAATTTTATTACATATCTAAAAGCTTTGTCTTTGATGATAGGTTATATTATTGGAGTAGGAATGTTTAGTTTGCCGTTTTTAGTCGCCAAGGCTGGAGTAGTTAGTTTTTTTATAATTTTTATTAGTATCTTTTTTGTTCAATATTTTATTCATCTTATTTACGCTGATGTTATTCTGGAGACAAAAACTAGACATAGGATGTCAGGTTACGCTGAGAAGTATTTAGGCAAGCCGTGGAAAGAAATTACCTTTTTAGCAAAAATAATTGGAAATTACGGTGCATTACTTGCTTATATTATTATTACTGGGATATTTTTGAATCAATTACTAGGTCCTATTTTTGGTGGTAGTGATTTTATTTATTCTAATATTATATTTTTTGTCGAAGCTATAATAGTGTTATTTGGTATTGGTATGATTGCGAATGCTGAATTAGTTTTGATGTTTTTACTTTTAGTCGTGATAGTTCTCATATCATTTAAGGGTTTTGGTTTCGTTGAGATGGAAAATTTTAAAATAATTGATTGGAAATATTTATTGTTACCTTATGGAGCCATGTTACTTGCCTTGGATGGTAATGGGGCATTACCAATGGTAGCCAGAATTGTAAAACGAGATAAAAACATGATGAAAAAAGTAGTAACAAGTGCAACCATTTTGGCTTCTGTAATAATTTTAGTTTTCACTTCAGTCATAGTAGGAGTTTCCGGAGCAGGTACTTCCGCAGATTCATTATCGGGAATTAGTGATATAATGGGTCCAGGCGTAGTTACGATAGCATTAATTTTTGCTATTATTTCTATGATTACATCTTTTATTGGTGTGGCTGAAGCAATTAAAGAAACATTTTGGTGGGATTTTAAAGTCAATAAATTATTATCTTGGGCTTTAGCCGTTTTTGTTCCATATCTATTATTTTTGTTTGGCTTCAAAGATTTGATTGGAATTATAAGTTTTGCTGGTGCGGTTGCCGGAGGAATGAGCGCTATTGTATTAATATTAGTATTTAAGCAATTAAAAAAGAAAAAGAAACAATTATTACTTTTCAAGAGAAAGCCAAATTCAATTATATTAACAATATTAATAAGTTTGTTTGTGCTTGGAGTTATATATGAGATTTGGGCTTTTAGTACTTTTTAGACTACAAATTATAAATTAATTACGAGTATACGAATATGAATGTGGCAATTATTTCTGATGTACATGATAATTTAGCGAATCTTTATAAATGCTTAGATTGGTGTAATAAAAATAAAATTGAAAAAATAATTTATTGCGGAGATGTGACTAATAGTGAGACACTGAAAGTATTGTCTGAGAAATTTGATGGAGAAATATTTTTGGTTAAAGGGAATATCGAGCTATACTACAAAGAAGAAATAGAATTGTATAAAAATATTGATTATTTAGGAAGACAAGGTGTAATAAATATTGAAAGTAAAAAAGTCGGAATATGTCATGAGCCATATTTTATAGATGGTTTATTAGAAAAAGGTAAAGTTGATTTTGTTTTTTATGGTCATACGCATAAGCCCTGGACCGAAGAAAGAGATGGTGTTAAAATTTTTAATCCAGGTACATTGGGAGGTGTGTTTCAAAAAGCAACTTTTGCTGTTTGGGATACCGATAAGGACAAGGTGGATTTGAAATTATTAGAGACATTGTAGGTAGTTTTAAATATTTTAGTAATAAATAGTGTATGTATAAAAAAATAATCGAAAAGACAGTTAGAAAAGTTGGGAAGATATTATTGAAGGAATATAATAATTTTGATCGAGCTAAAGTTAATGTCAAGAGTAAGCATGAAATTGTAACTAAAGCTGATTTGTTGTCTGAGGAAATATTAATCAAAGAAATAAAAAATAATTTTCCAGCTCATGGAATACTTTCAGAGGAAAAGGGTGAGGTAAAAAGTAGTTCAGATTATCTTTGGATAATTGACCCGATAGATGGGACAACAAACTTCACTATGCATAATCCTCTGTGGTCTATTTCGATAGGCTTGGCTCACGAAGGTAGGATTATTTTTGGAGTAGTTTATATACCAGTTACAGATGAGTTATTTGTAGCCGAAAAGGGCGAAGGTGCTACATTAAATAATAAAAAAATAAAAGTATCTAATATAAAAGGGGAGATGATGTTGAATACATTTTGTCACGGAAGTACGCAAAAAGATTTGAAAAAAGCTATGAAGTATTATCAGAAACAAAAGCTAGATGGTTTTGATTGCAGGCAGATTGGAAGCGCTGCTATCGAGCTTTCTTATGTGGCTTGCGGTAGGGTTGAGTCAATAGCTATCCCTGGAGCACATTCTTGGGATGTGGCTGCGGGATCGTTAATTGTCGAAGAGGCAGGAGGACTCGTAACTGACTTAAGTGGTAATGATTGGAGTATAGAGAGTGATGGGATTGTTGCTAGTAATGGATTGGTTCATCGGGAAATATTGGGAGCATTGAAATAAATTATTTATTTACTTTTTGTAAGCAAAAAGTAACAAAAACTTTTGGGGTGAACAATTCGCTATCTCGCCAATTGTAATTAATAAGCGTCTAGCAAGGGCGCTCAGTGTCTCACCCCAAACCCCAGATTGTTTTTAAATACTTATATGATATTAATTAAAAATAAAAAAAGATTATTGCAAATTGCGAAGGAGGCTGTAGAGGAGTATGTGAAAACAAAAAATATTTTAGATTTTGATATTAGTGATGATGAGTTAAATAGAAGACAAGGTGCTTTTGTGACATTGCATTTAGATGGAAAACTAAAAGGATGTATTGGTCAGATTATTCCAAGTAATGAGCCTCTTTGGAGAGTAGTGCGAGATATGGCTATAGAAGCAAGTTGTCATGATTCTAGATTTGAGCCTGTATCAGAAGATGAATTAGAAAATATTAGTTATGAGATAAGTGTGTTGAGTGTACCTAGAAAGATTTTAGATTGGAGAGAAATAGAATTAAGCAAGCATGGTGTGATTATTGAAAAAGATTATCAGGGTGGAGTTTTCTTACCGCAAGTTGCCACCGAAACAGGTTGGAGTCTAGAAGAGTTTTTGTTACATTTATGCTCTGATAAGGCTGGATTATCACCTGATGCCTACAAAAATGACTCAAATATAGAAATTAAAGTATTTGAAGCCGAAGTGTTCAATAACGACAACTCTGAATAAGTTCACTCACATATTGGACTGCGAAGCAGTCTAATATATGCAATTAGGGTTTAAATACGGCCATTGTCATGGTTTTAGCAAAATGTATAATTACGGATTAAGACATTATCCTAATTATA
>Ga0307992_1000791_pt1 | contig 19527 bp, 19 predicted proteins | sample EllFjometagen133_FD_203162 | JGI IMG/M metagenome (GOLD analysis project Ga0307992, IMG submission 203162) | Marine microbial communities from Ellis Fjord, Antarctic Ocean - #133 | ecosystem: Environmental > Aquatic > Marine > Unclassified | place: Southern Ocean | collected 2014-10-08
TAATATAATCACAGATATGTATAGACCAATGATTATAAATATATGTTGAGTATAGACTTATATAAAAATTTTGATATAATAAACCATGATAAACTTATCTGCATGATTGACAAAATACTAATAGATAAAGATATAGAAAATTGGTATTAGATTATTTTAAATCTGGCGTCATGGAAAACAAAACAAATAGGAAACGGCAACTAAGAAAGCTCAAAGTAGCTAATATAGAAAAACCAAAGCGAGAAAAGAAACTTAGAACTAATTTCATATAAAAAATAAAAGCTTATCAAGATTTTTGATAAGCTTTTGTTTAATTTAATATTTTATCCAATACATAGGAATTGTTTCTCCATTTGGGTTGTGCTTTAACTCTTAAATCAAGTTGTAGCTTTTTGCCAGGAAATACTTTCTTTATATCTTTAAAAGATTGAACTCTAATTTTTTTAATATTAGCTCCACCTTTTCCAACAACAATTCCTTTTTGGGATTCTCTTTCAACAATAATGAAAGCTCTAATCCAAATAAGATTTTCTTCTTCTTTAAATTCAATATCACTAATTTCAACATATATAGCATGAGGTAATTCTTTATTAGCTAAAGCAATTGTCTTTCCTCTTATTATTTCACTAACTCGAAATTCAAGAGGTTGGTCAGTGTAAGCTTCTTTACTATATAATAGTTCTCCTTCAGGAGATAATTTAAATAGTTGAATTAGAATTTCATCAATTCCATCATCTTTTATTGCACTGGCATTCAAATAAACAGCATCAGGTAATTGCTCTTTTATAATAAATTTAGATTCTTCAATTTTTTCATCTGAAATAATATCATTTTTATTAAAAACACAAACAACAGGACGTTTAACAGCTTTAATTATTTCAATAATCGCAAACTCTTCTTCTCCAGGGGCTCTACTTGAATCAACTACATATAAAATCATATCGCTTTCACTTAATGGTGATTTAGCAATTTCTTGTAATCTTAGATTCAAAGTTTTTTCATTTAAATGATAGCCAGGAGTATCTGTAAATATTAATTGTCCCCTTTGATCAGTAAATATACCTCTTATTGCATTTCTTGTAGTTTGAGGCGTTTTTGCCGTAATAGATACAGGCATTTCAACAATTGTATTGACCATTGTACTTTTTCCACTAGAGGGCCTTCCAATAATTGCCACTGTTCCACATTTCATTTAAAACTCCTAAAATTTATTTATGTTCATAGTAATGAAAAGTTTTAATATTAACAACATTCGAGCCTACAAATATAAAATAAAAATAAAGTGACAAATGTCGGAAAAGAACTTGACATATGTCGAATAAGGGTGTACTTTATAATTGTTAGCGACATATGCCGGAAAGAAAAAGAAAGGTTTAATTTTAATTTAATCTTAAAGTTAAACATCACTAAAGAAATATATAAAGAATTATAAGGAGACACAATATGCCAAGATTTAATGGAACAGGCCCAGAGGGCCGTGGAAGTAGAACAGGAAGAGGCGCAGGCCTATGTAAACCTGCAGTAGTTAATAATAATACTGCTAAAGAGACAGTAGTTGAAACCTCTAATGAACCAATTACTAATTTAGACAATAATTTTAGAGGTCCAAATTTTAATCGCTCAATGGGTAATTTTAATAGAGGACAAGGACGTGGTTTAAATGTAGGAAGAGGAAGAGGCTGTGGTTTTAATGGTAGAGGAAATAGAGGTAATTTTAACAATTAACTTATTTTTTGTTCTATACTCGGGGAGAAAGCTATAAGTTTTCTCCCCTCATATTTATTTAGATAGCCTCTTGTGCTATTATTCATTTTATTATTAGGAGGTCCTATGCCAAGAAATAAAAAATTTAGAAGAATTGGATATTTAAGCACTATTAAACATTTTGCTCCTATAAAAAGAAATAATATAATGAATAACAGTAGTGATGATATTATTTTAAATAATGAGGAATTTGAGACAATAAGATTGATTGATTATAAGGGTTATACTCAAGTTGAATGTAGCAAATCAATGAATATTGCAAGGACTACAGTTCAACAACTTTATACAGATGCTAGATACAAACTCTCCTTATTATTATTAGAGGGTAGACATTTATTCATTGAAGGTGGAGTTGTACAATTAGTTGATGATGAGTCCTTAGAAAAAGAGATTGGAATTGGTGAAAATGAAGTTTTTAGAATGCGACAAAGAAGAAATAGGGGAAGACAATTTAGAAATAATAATGAGGATAGATTTTAAGCGGTATTATCTGTTTTTATTAATTAATTATATTGTACTATTTTACTTTATTAATTTTTTAGATTATATTGTTAAGGATATTAAATTTAGGAGTTACTAAAATAATGAGTGAAGAAAAAAAAGAAGCAAAAACTCAAGATCCTCAAATGACTGAACGCTTGTTAAAAACCCGTAGTATTATGCTAAGTGGTGAAATAAATAAAGAAAGTGCTGAAAAGATAATTTCACAACTGCTTGTATTAGAAGCCGAAGATAGTGAAAAGGATATAACAATCTATATTAATAGTCCTGGTGGGGATGTAGATGCAGGTTATGCTATCTATGATATGGTAAGATTTATAAGCCCAAAAGTAATTATGGTTGGAACTGGTTTAGTTGCCTCTGCAGCTTCTCTTGTCCTATTAGCAGTGCCATCGGACAGAAGAGTTGGTCTACCAAATTCAACATACCTTATTCACCAACCTATGAGTGGAATGAAAGGTTTTGCTACTGCAATTGAAATTTATTCAAAACAAATTGATAGATTGAGATATAAACTTGATAAAGTTATTGCTGATGCAACAAACAAAAGTGTTGAAGAAGTTAAAAAAGATACTGAAAGAGACCATTGGTTATTTAGCGATGAGGCTAAAAAATATGGCTTGATTAGTAGAATTATAGAAAAAAGATCTGATTTATAATCACTCTTTAAACTATTAATTAAATGCAATCCAATAAAAGTTCTAATATTTAAATTAGAGGTTATTATGGTTGCATTTTTTTTATTGTCATTGTGCCTAACTGTATTAGGATGTCAGCAACCACAAGTTGAAGAGTATTCAATAAAAATTGTTAATTGGAATGTTCAAAACTTGATGGATATTAATGTTGATGGAAGTGAATATACTGACTTTTCTTTATATGAATATGGAGAGGAGTCGTATCATAGAAGATTAAAGAAAGTATGTGATGTTATTGATGATTTAAATGGAGATATTGTTGTTTTAGAAGAGGTTGAAAATTCTAACGTATTAAAAGATATGGTGGAAATGTATTTATCTAGGAAGGGATATATATATTATGGAGCTATTAAGGATGATAATAGTGCTATAGCTATAGGCTTTATTTCTAAAATAGAGCCTAAAAATATTAGAGTCCATAGTGTAGAAAAAGCAAGAAGTGTCCTTGCTTTAGATTTTGAATTTCAAGATGAATCAATTAGAATTTTAGCTTGCCATGCAAAAAGTCAGAGAGAAGGCTTTGAAGCAACTGAAGAGAAAAGAATTAACTTAAGCAAAACTTTAAAAAGAATTATAAAGGAAAGTTCAGATTTTAATATTGTTTGTCTTGGTGACTTTAATGAAGATCCCACCAAATTAAATAATATCCAAACAGCTTTATACGATGTTGAAAAAGAAAATGCATTTTTCTATAGGGATAAGGGATCCTTATTAGTTTCAGGCTCTCAATACAGTCTTTTTCAAGATATTTTATATTCTCCGCAACTGGATTACAGTATTCGGAAATTTAAAAAAGGAACTTATGTTTATAAAGATAAGTGGTATAATTTTGATCTGATTTTGTTAAATAGCGATTGCTTTGATTTTATAGGTTTGGATTTTGGAGATTTTAATATTTATGCTCCTCAAAAAATCAGTACTTCTAGTGGAGTCCCTTATTCCTGGAATATAAAGAGTTTAAGCGGGGTAAGTGATCATTTCCCGATTTATGTTACATTAAAATATCTAAAAAAATAGGAGGCTAAGCCTCCTGTTTTTATTTAATAGTTTTGGGTGCAGCTTTAGGTTTTATAACTTTTGGGAATTTTAGTTCATAAAAAATCTTTTCAAGTGATAAACTTAAATTTATATTTTCAACAACACTCATGGATTCATCTTTTAGTAAAATAGGTTTTAAAGTTACAGGTGAAAAATTTAATACACCCTTTACTCCAACTTTTAGTAATTTATGATAAACATCAGCTGCTGCAATTTCAGGAACAGAAATTATTCCCACCTTTACATCAAGAGCATCAACTACTTCATCTAATCTAGATAATGGATATATTGAAATTGGTTGAGAGGAATCACTGTATACTTGAGGATCACTATCAAAGCCTGCGACAACTTTAATACCATCAGGTTCAAATCCATTATAGTGCATTAGGGCAAGACCAATTCTACCACATCCTATTATAATTGCATTTTGTGGGTCCCCCTTTCCTAATATTTGTGAAAGGGAAGCTGTTAGATCAATAATCTCATAACCACCTCTTTTTTGCCCATGTATTGATAATTGAGAAAAATCTTTTCTAACTACAGCTGCAGAAACACCTGCCGCATCTGCTAGATTATGTGCAAAAACTTTTTCTAACCCTATGGAACGTAGTCTATTAAGTGCTCGAAAGTATCTTGTAATACGTGTTAGTTGATCATTATTCATTTATAACTCCTGTTAATGTGAACCATGGTATATTATTTGGCATTATTAGTCAATATTTGTTTTTACAATTAAATATTTTATCAGTTAATATTTCGTTGCATGGGATATATATATTGAATAAGGCATTCGAAGTATGTTAAAGTATTTTAGAATCAAGAAGTTGGTTAAAAGTAAATAAAGGGTAAAATTTTTAGGAGGGTACATGTCAGAGGATAAAATAAAATTCTCGCCAGATTTGATAAAATTTATTAACGAATGGCGTCATAAACCAGGTAATCTCATCATGGTGCTGCACAGAGTTCAAAGTGAATTTAGCTATGTTTCTGTAGAAGCAGCCGTAGAAGTTTCAAAAATGCTAGATATTCCATTTGCAAAAGTTTGGGGTGTTTTAACATTCTATCATTTCTTTAAGTTAGAAAAACCAGGTGAGTTTAACATTCAAGTTTGTATGGGTACTGCATGCTATCTCAAAGGTGCAGAAGCTATTATTGAAGAAGTTTACAGTGTTCTTGGTATAGAAGTTGGCGGTATCACTGATAACGGCAAGTTCTCTTTAGAATCAGTTCGTTGTATTGGTTGTTGTGGTTTGGCTCCAGTTATGACTGTTGGTGGTGAAGTGTTTGGTAAGGTTACTAAGAATCAAATTCCTGGTATCTTAAAGAAATTTGCTTAAAAGTATAATATATGCATCGTTACATTAGTGATTTCATTTTAGATATAACACAAAATTCATTTGAAGCTAACAGTACAAAAGTCGAATTGTACTTTTGTGAGAATGAAAGATATCTAAACCTCATTATAAAAGATAATGGCAGTGGGATGACTAGTGATGTGTTGAAAAAAGTGTTAGATCCTTATTATACAGATGGGATTAAACATAAAAAAAGAAAAGTTGGATTAGGACTACCCTTTTTAGTACAAAGTGTACATGAAAGTGGTGGAAGTTTTGAGATTAGTTCAAAGCCTAACGAAGGAACCTTGGTTAAATGTTCTTTTGATTTATGTAATATTGATACACCTCCTATTGGAGATATCTGTACTACTTTTTTAGTTCTTTATTGCGATCCAAAGGCAAAAGAGTTGATAATTAAAAGAGAAATAAAAACTTCTAAAGGTCGTGGGTATTATGAATATTCAAAAAGTGAATTACTTGATATTTTAGGTGATTTTTCAACTGTTTCATCTTTATGTTTACTGAGAGACTTTTTAAAGAGTCAAGAAGAAGATCTCATTCAATATAATATTGATAGAACTATTATTTTTTAAACAAGTAAAATGGAGAAGTATAATGGCAAAAATGACATTAGAAGAACTTAGAAATCTAAGATCTTTAAAACAAAGTTCATTACAAAAAAGAAGTATTGAAGGCAAAGAAGGTCAAATCGTTATTGGAATGGGTACTTGTGGAATTGCAGCTGGAGCTAAAACAGTTTTAGATGCTTTTCTTTCCGAATTGGATGCACAAGGAATTACAAACATTTCAGTTACACAAACCGGTTGTATGGGCCTTTGCTATGTTGAACCAACTATTGAAGTTATCGTTCCTAACATGCCTGATACAATTTACGGAAAGGTTGATGCGAAAGTAGTAAAACTAATTGTAAAAGAACATCTTATTAATCATAAATTGATAAATGATCATTTATTCGATAGACCTTCAGCAGATATTTACGCTAAGGATGGAGATAAATAATGGCTTTCAGAAACTATATTTTAGTTTGTGGTGGTACAGGATGTGAATCTAGCCACGCAGACGATATTTACAAAAACCTTATTGCTGAATGTGAAGCACAAGGTGTAAAAGACGAGGTCCAGATTGTTAAAACAGGTTGTTTTGGTTTCTGTGAACAGGGTCCAATTGTAAAAATTCTTCCAGAGGATTCTTTTTACGTTCAAGTAAAACCAGAAGATGCTAAAGAATTAATTAGTGAACACGTTATAAAAGGACGTGAAGTAACTAGACTATTGTACGATAAAGAAAAGAGTCATAAACATGCTCAGGTAGAAGAAATTGATTTCTACCAAAAACAGTTTAGAATTGTATTACGTAACTGTGGATTTATTGATCCAGAAAATATTGATGAGTATATTGCTCGTGAAGGTTATGTAGGCTTGGAAAAAGCACTTTATGAATTTACTCCAGAGCAAATTATTGAACAAGTAAAAATTTCAGGCTTAAGAGGTCGTGGTGGAGCAGGTTTCCCTACATGGATGAAATGGAATTTCACTAAAATGTCTGATAATGCAGAGAAATTTGTAGTATGTAATGCTGATGAAGGTGATCCAGGTGCATATATGGACCGTTCTACTTTAGAAGGGGATCCCCATTCAATATTAGAGGCAATGACTATTTGTGCTAAAGCAATTGGTGCAACACAAGGTTATATATACATTAGAGCAGAATATCCTTTAGCAATTCATCGCTTAGAAGTAGCTATGAAACAAGCTAGAGAATATGGTTTGTTAGGTAAAAACATCTTAGATAGTGGTTTTGATTTTGATATTGAAATCCGTTTAGGTGCTGGTGCTTTCGTTTGTGGTGAAGAAACTGCTTTACTACAATCAATCGAAGGCTTTAGAGGGATGCCTCAACCACGTCCACCATTCCCTGCTGTAAAAGGATTATGGAACAAACCAACTTGTATTAATAATGTTGAAACATGGGCTAATATTCCTGTTATTATGACTAAAGGTGGTGCATGGTTCCAACAAATTGGTACTTCAGATAGCCATGGTACAAAAGTATTCGCATTAACTGGTAAAATTAAAAACTCAGGTCTTGTTGAAGTTCCAATGGGAACAACTCTACGAGAAATTGTTTTTGATATCGGTGGCGGTATTGCTAATGGTAAAGAATTTAAAGCAGTTCAAACTGGTGGGCCTTCAGGTGGTGTTATTACCAAAGAAAATCTTGATACTCCAATTGACTTTGGTGGATTACAAAAGATTGGTTCAATGATGGGATCCGGTGGAATGATTGTTATGGACGAAGATGACTGTATCGTTGACGTTGCTAAATTCTATCTTAATTTCACTGTTGATGAATCTTGTGGTAAATGTGCTCCTTGTAGAATCGGTGGTAGATCATTACTTAATATCTTAGAGAAAATTACTACTGGTAAAGGAACTCAAAAAGATGTTGATAATATTCATCGTATTGCTTTAGCAATGCAAAAAGGTTCTCTTTGTGCATTAGGACAAACAGCTCCTAATCCAATTCTTTCAAGTTTAAAGTATTTCCCTGAAGAATATAGAGCTCATATTGAAGATAAGAAATGTCCTGCAGGCAAATGTAAGAAATTAATTACTTATACAATTGATGTAGATAAATGTATTGGATGTACAGCATGTGCACGAAAGTGTCCAGTTGATGCAATTTCAGGCGAAAGAAAACAAGCTCATATTATTGATCAATCATTATGTATCAAATGTGGTGCCTGTCTTGTAGCTTGTAAGTTCGGCGCAGTAAACGTAAATTAGGCGTCGGGAGGATAAAAGAAATAATGGTTAACGTAAAAATAAATGGTATTCCCGTTGAAGTTATAGAGGGAACAACTGTATTACAAGCAGCTAAACAAGTCGGAGTGTATATTCCAACATTATGTTATCATCCAGACTTAACACCTTTTGCTTCTTGTGGTATGTGTGTATGTAAACAAGAAAATAATCATAAAATGATTAGAGCTTGTTCTACTCCAGTTCATGAAGGCTTGAGTGTAATAACTGATGATCCTGAATTGTTTGAAGTAAGAAAATCTATTTTGGAGATGACTTTAAGTACTCATCCAAACTCTTGTTTGACTTGTATTAGAAATGGTAATTGTGAATTGCAAACTTTAGCAGCACAATTTGGTATTAGAGAACAACCTTTTGAGCCTAGAGTTTCAGAATTACCTGCTGATACCTCTTCACTATCAATAGTTTTAGATCCACATAAATGTATTAAATGTGGTCGTTGTGTTCAAGTTTGTCAAGAATTACAAGGTGTATTCGCTTTAGAATTTATTGGTCGTGGTGATGGAACTGTAATGTCTCCTGCTGCACAACTAAAACTAAACGATAGCCCATGTGTAAGATGTGGTCAATGTATTGTTCACTGCCCAGTTGGTGCAATCTATGAAAAGGATGAAACCGCAGACTTAAGAGCAGCAATTGCTGATCCTAATAAAGTTGTAGCAGTTCAAATGGCTCCATCTGTTCGTGTTGGTATTAGTGAAGAATTTGATTTACCAGTAGGTACTGTATCTACAGGTAGATTATATGCAGCATTGAGAAAGATTGGTGTTGATGTAATATTTGATACTAACTTTGGTGCAGATCTAACAATCTTAGAAGAAGGTAGTGAGTTAGTTAAGAGATTAACAACAAAAGGTAGTGTTCTACCTCAATTCACTTCTTGTTGTCCAGGTTGGGTTGATTATTGTGAAAAATTCTATCCTGAATTAAATGATAATTTATCAACTGCTAAGAGTCCTATGATGATGCAAGGTTCAATCACTAAAACTTATTATGCGGATGCTTCTAAAACAGATCCAGCAAAAATTTATAGTGTTGCTTTGATGCCATGTACAGCTAAAAAATATGAAATCAAGAGAAATGATACTATGAAATCATCAGGATATGATGATGTTGATTTGGTATTAACTACTCGTGAGATCGCAAGATTATTTAGAGCTAATGGTATTGATTTTGCAGCTCTTTGTGATGAAGAATGTGATTCTCCAATTGGTGAATATACTGGCGCGGGTACAATTTTCGGTAATACTGGTGGTGTTATGGAAGCAGCTGTAAGAACAGCGTTCCATTTAGTTACTGGCGATGAACTAGAGAATATTCAAATTGACGCAGTTCGTGGTATGGATGGTGTTCGTAAGGGTGTTGTTGATATGAACGGCACTAAAGTTAGAGTTGCGGTTGTTCACGGCTTAGCAAATGTTAAAGATATTTGTGAAGAAGTACTGGCAGCCAAAAAAGCTAATGAACCTGCTCCTTATGATTTTATTGAAGTAATGGCTTGCCGTGGTGGTTGTATCGCCGGTGGTGGTCAACCTTATGGTACTGATGATAAAGTTAGAAAAGAAAGAATCGCTGGTTTATATAATGATGATGAAAATTCGACTTTCCGTAAATCACATGATAATCCTTCAATCAAGAGAATCTATAAAGAATTCCTTGATGAACCTTTATCACACAAAGCTCACAGTTTATTACATACAACTTATACAAAGAGAAAATTGTATAATTTATAAAATAAGTATTGAGTTTATATGGGGTCAGTTGTTAAAACTGGCCCTTTTTTAGGTTCTAAAAACAACTCATAGCTTTACGTTTGCAAGGGTAAATGATATTATGACTCATAATTATTTTTTTTCAAAATAATAAAAAATTATTTTATTTATATATCAAGGGGTATTATAATGAAACTTAAAAATGTCTTAAATGAAAGTGTTGTTAAAATCAATTTAGAAAGTTCCACTAAAGATGAAATTATAAAAGAATTATTAAATATATTAAAAGAAAATCATTTGGTAGAAGATATTGATTTGGCTTTTAAAGATATTTTAAGCCGTGAAGCTAAAATGTCTACAGGGATTCAACATGGAGTTGCTATTCCTCATGCAAAAACCAAAGCAGTTAAGCAATTAACCGCTTGTATTGGTCTAAAAAAAGAAGGTGTTGATTTTAGTTCACTTGATGGTGAGATTAGTAATATTTTTATTATGACGTTATCTCCAAGTGATCATATTGGACCACATGTTCAATTTTTAGCTGAAGTTAGTAGAGTTATCAAAACTGAAGAAGCTAGAAAAAGTATATTATCAGCTAAAACACCAGCAGATGTTTTAGCAGTTTTTGGAATTTAATTGTATTTTATTATAGAGGTTGATGATGGCTGAGGAAATGATGGTGTTGATGTTGCAATTAGGAGCAATCCTTATTGCAACAAAGTTTATAGGGTATGTATTTGCCAATTATTTGAAGCAACCTAAAGTTTTAGGAGAGTTGTGTGCAGGGATGATTATTGGACCATATTTATTAGGTAGCATTCCACTAGGATCCTTTGGTCCTTTATTTGTATTACCATTTCACACAACTATCCCTGTATCTCCTGAGTTATATGGGATTGCGACTTTAGGCTCTATTTTTTTACTTTTTGATTCGGGACTTGAAACTGATTTACCTACCTTTATTAAGTTTAGTGGAAAAGCTTCTGTAATTGGTATAGGTGGCGTAGTAGTCTCTTTTTTTTGTGGAGCCGGAGCAACCGTTTTACTAAGATCAAATGTAACATCTTTAATGGATCCAGCTGCTTTATTTTTAGGAACAGTTTGTACAGCAACATCTATTGGTATCACAGCAAGAATTTTAGGAGAATCAAAAAAAATAGCTTCTCCTGAAGGTGTTACTATAATGGCTGCCGCAGTATTAGATGATGTAATTTCAATTGTATTACTTTCTGTTGTAGTAGGTGTTTCTTCTGTTCAAATAGCTGGCGGATCTATTCATTGGGGTGTTATAGCAATAGTTGCTTTAAAAGCTATTGGTTTTTGGCTAGCTTGTACTGTTATTGGTATTTTAATTGCTCCTAAATTTACAAAAGGTATGAAAAGATTTAAGTCCTTACCTTTGATTAGCGAAATTTCCTTTGGTATTGCCATGCTTTTAGCTGGTTTTTCTGAAATGGCTGGTTTAGCAATGATTATTGGAGCTTATATTACTGGTTTAGCCTTGAGCCAAACTGATGTTGCTCACAGTATTAGTGTTAGAATTAAATCAGTTAGTGAATTTTTTGTTCCTGTCTTTTTCGCCGTAATGGGGATGATGGTAGATTTTTCAGCTCTTAAAAGTGTTTTAGGCTTTGCCTTAATTTTTTCAGTTATAGCTTTTGTCGGAAAACTTGTTGGTTGTGGAGCACCTGCTTTGCTTGTTGGATTTAATTTAAAAGGCGCTTATAGAATTGGTTGTGGCATGTTACCTAGAGGTGAAGTTACCTTGATTGTAGCAGGTATTGGTTTAGCATCAGGCGCTATTTCACATGATCTTTTTGGTGTAGCTGTTATGACAATGTTGGTAGCATCAGTAACTGCCCCACCTATGTTGGTGGGCGCCTTTAAAGGTGGAAGTGGATATAAGAAGAAGCTAGATGTTATAGGTAGCCAAGATACAATTACAATTGCACTTGATTTCCCTTCTAAAAGAGCTGCAATATTTATTTCAGATACAGTTATTGAAGGCTTTCTTGCTGAAGGTTTTTTTGTATCAAGTATTGAAAGTGCACATACAGTATATCAAATTAGAAAAGAATCCATTATTATCATGTTAGATATTATGAGAATTGAAGATGGTCAAGCTACTGTTAAATTGAATTGTAGTAAAAATGATGAAGCTTTTGTTCGACTAATGTTATTGGATTCAATAGCAGATTTCCAATCTTTTGCTTCTACTCTATCCTCAATGCAAGATCCAGAAATGATGAGTGCTCAATTATTAATGAGTATGTTTAATGATGATTAAATAATTGGAATAAAATTTATATATGACCCCTCTAAAATAGATGAAATTGTTGAAATTTTACTATAGTAAAGGGATATTTTTTTATTCATGAATTTGGCAAATTTTTATACATTTCTCATTTTCTCCAGTGAGAATTAATATTTTTTTATTTTTCGATAAAACCCCATTATCAGGGCTGAAATCCACCAAATCTTCTTTTCCCAAATAAGATAAAGTAAAAGTTTGTTGATTTATATCAAAAGCTAGAAGGGAATTAGAGCCTTTGCATAAAGCATATACTTTCTCAATGGTTGCTAGGTTTTGGATAGTGTCGTATCCCATATAATAAATGAAGTTGCAAACATCAGAAAACTCTGGAAGTCCATATGTTTTGCTTACATAAGTTTTTGTCTCTTCAAGGGTAGTGGAATATTTAAGATTTTCACCAATAAGTGTTCCAACAATAATTCTGTTATTTGCTCCTGCAATAAAGGTTTTCCAGTCCAAAGCTCCAGCAACTAAAATTTCATTAGCATTATATCTAAGTCCAGAAGTGGCTTTTAGTAAGCAATTACTATAACCTGGGGTATTGAAAGCAAGTGAGATATAACCGGTATCACTTGCAAATGCAACAGCATCTAGATTAGGACTCATCATACCTCTAGTACAATGGTAGTTTACATCATCAGGGTCTTTAATCATGTTTATAGCAAAAAATTTCCTATCCAAGTCTGGCTCTATTTTATATTCCCTGTAAGAATCTCCTAAATGATCAAATACTAAGAAATCCTTAGGTCTAACGAATATTTGTCCAAAATGATTTGCATATTGATGATAAGTGTCCTCAAAAAAATACTTTGTTAATTTGTTGTAGGAATAATCATAAATACTAAGAGAATTGGTACTTTGCTCTGATATAAAAACTCTATTTCTTGTGTAATCAACTTTCATATCAACCACATTAGATAAGGGCATATCAAAGGAATTATTATAAGTTTTGATTACTTCGATATTATTATTAATTAAACGACAAATTTGTAGAGTATGAGTTTCTCCACAGTAGGAAATTAATTTGCTATCAGGAAGGAAGCAAACATGCATATTACTTCCAGCATAAAATCCATTGTCGCCATTATTTATAGTTGAAACTACTTTGGGCATATAAGAAGGAGCATTAATCTTTACTTCAAATTCTCTAAAAGCTGAACTTGTACTTCCTATATCTCCGCTTTCAACAATAACGTCTAATCTATGAAACCCTATTGTAGGCTTGAATTTACAATTTTCTCCACTTCCAATTAGAGCCCCATCGAGATACCAATCAATAGAGACGTTATTTAAAGGCAAATTGTTCTCTTCAACTAGAACAGGATAAATATCTTGATTAAATGCAACAACTTGAGGAACATCATTAATATGGCAAGTAATTGGAATTCCTAAATTGTTGTTAATAACAATGGGAATATCACCTTCAGTATTTGTTTCTTGATTTAAATTGAAATGAATAGATCCCCTACTTGTTTTGTTCATGACGACTCTAATAGCCTCAATACATCCAGCTATGAGTATATCACTATCATATAATTTAGCATTAAGAGTGTAGGAATCAGATCTTGCAACTGTTTCAAAGGTTGCAATACCTGAGGTATAGTCAATGGTAGTAGGTGTTACATTTAATTTAGTATTACTTTGATTTATCAATTCAAGTTCTAATTTAGGATTGTTTGTAAGCTCTGGATCCCAAATAAAATCAATATCAATATTTCCGTTTCCTACTAATTTATTCAATTCAATTATGGCTTCAGAAGGTTTATTACTTATTTCTACAGTGGCTGTGCCACTGACCAATAATAATCCATCTGAGTTTTTTCCAACAGCGAATAAATCCCAGTTTCCCATTGTTAAACCTTTTATAGTTGTTTTGTTATCTCTAGTATTTACCGTAAATGAGTCTTTTTCAAAAGGCCCGTTTCCATTTACGGTATATTGAGTAACTTCAAGAGGGATATCTTCAGGTAGTATGGATTTGTTTCGAGTAATTTTTTCTTGATCTAGGTTTAATATTAATGAAGATGTGCTATTATTTTCTTCACAACCAGTTATAATTAAAAAAAAAGTGATAAAAAGAATAAAAATTATATTTTTTTTATGCATAAGAGTCTCCTTATTTTTCAATACAAATAAATGATTATTATTGCCTTTAATATTGGAATTTGGATATATCTATTGCCAAAGTTATATAACTTAAATATCTTATCAGTTGAGGAGTATATTTTGAAATTTATATTGAGAGTGCTAATTGTAGGAATCTTTTTTGTTTTAGTTTTCATTCCTAGAGCTGTTGTTGGGGTTTTAAACTATTGGTTATTATTTGTAGCTTTGGTTGTAGTTGTTATTTTATATATTTTCAATTCATATTACGTTAGTAAAAAAGCTGTAAATAAAATAATTAATGATACTTCTGATTTTTCAATTCTTTGTGAAAAAGTACCTTTTGATGCAGAAGGTGAGTTTACTAGAGGTAGATTGGTTGTTTATAATTCGATGCTTCTATTATATAAAAAACAAAAAGGTAAAGTTGCCTTAGCTTGGTCAAAACAAATAAGTGAAATTGATTCACTAGAATTTGCTAAGGTATCAACCAAAAAAAAAGGCTTCAAAATTATATGTGGCAAAGAAATCTTTGAATTTAGTACATATTTTTTAAAAATAGATCAAGAAGTTTTTATAAAATCTTTAGATTTTGAAATGTAATTAATAAGTAGCTATACTTAAGTAATTTTAACTATTTTCAAAATAATATTCTCCTTTTAACTTAAGTCTAGGAGAACATTATGAAGAGAGTAGTTTTTTTATGTCTATTAATATTTATTTCAGCTGGTGCTTACTCTGATATAGGACCTTCTTCTCTAGATATAGCAGTAGATGTAGCATATATAGATCCATTTATTGATCACATTATTTATAATGAAATTACAATAGCCCTAAATATTAATAAAGATTTATCCCTTAGAATTCCAATTAATATTGTTTTCCCCACATCAAAAAATCTTAATTTAGTAGGAATAGGGGGATCAATAGATGTTTTGTACCGTCCTTTTTTAAATGGAATATTTATATCTTTTGCTCTTGCAAAAATACAATACTTAACAGGATATGATGCTCCTTTTGAGAAAATTCAGTACTTAAACAAATTATCATTTGGCTACACCTTTCATATTTCAGAAAAAGTCTTTATTGAACCATCCGTAGCATTTTTTAATATTAACGGTATTTACGAAGATAGTATCTTAGCCTTAAAGGATAGTTTTAATGATTTTCCTTCAGTAAGAGCTTCGTTGCTGGTTGGTTATAAAATAATAAATTTGTAGAGAATCAAATCATATACAGAGAATAAAGGAGGAAGATAGTTAATCTATCTAAAAAAATTATGAGAAAAAAGTTAAACAGTATGTTTAAAATGGTTATTGTTTCAGTATTAATTCTGGTATTAAGCGGTTGCTCTTTTGCACTAGATAGAAGCTTAACAAAGAAAATTAGTGATGAAAAATTAATTACATCAGTTTCAAAAATAGTTGATGAACAATTGGATATTGTATCACCCTATTTTGATGAAAATTCTAAAGGCATTGATATTACACAAATTACTGGTGAGCAAGTTGTTCTTAGTGCTTTAGACGAAGAAAATGGTAAAGATTACTTGAGATTTAATTATAGTATAGCTATAGATAATGATGATAATTTAGACGAATTAGCATCTCTTGCCAAAGATTTAATACCTAAAGAAGAAGCCTATAGAATTGATGATAAATTATTTGAGACTAGAGACTTTATTCAAAAAGATCTATCTAGAATTAGCAAATCTGTCCCACCAAGTCAACAAATAGCTTTTCAAAAAGATTTAAGAAAATTGGTCACAAGAAGCTTTGTATTGTTTGCAGCAGGCATTGTATATATGTTTATGCCAAAGACAATGTTTTGGGGAAAAGTATCTGCAGCCTCAGCTATTAGTGTAGCTACAGGTGTTTTATCCTGTACCGTAATGAGTTTATATCAATACTATAAATATGGTGGCGAATCTCAACAAGCCTTTAGCCAGTGGGTAAGTGAAATCTCTACAGAGCCACAAGTATCCTATGCTCTAGCCTATAGTATGATTGCAGTAGGGTTAACGATGAAGAGATCTCCTATTGTAACTGGAATAATGATTTGTGTTTTTTCATTGTATCAAGTAATAGATATGGTTAAGCCAATGCTTAAAAAATACAATTTCGCAATATAAAATTTTAGAGAGTTATGACTATTAAAACTTAAAAATCAGGCATATAATTGTTTTCTATAGTACTTTGTGTAATAATAATAGCAAAGAATTAAAGAGGAGTAACAAATGTTTGAAAATGTAAAAGATGATTTGAAATCAAGATTTTTAAGATATACAGTTGTAGATACAATGAGTGATGAGAAATTAGCAGAAACCCAACATCCATCAAGTAAAAATCAATTAGATCTAATTAAAATATTAGAAAAAGAATTAATAGAATTGAATATTGCTGATGTGAGTGTTGGAGAAGAAGGCACTCTTGTTGCTCATATTCCATCTAATGTTAGTGGAGCACCTTGTATTGGATTAATGGCTCATGTAGATACTGCAGATGATGTTACTGGAAATGGAGTGAAACCACAAGTTATTGAAAACTATGATGGAAAAGATATTCCTTTAGGTTCAACAAATAGAGTTATAAAGAGAAAGGAAAATTCTGAACTAGATAATTATATTGGATCTACAATTTTTACATCTGATGGTACAACACTTTTGGGTGCGGATGATAAAGCGGGTGTTAGTGAAATAATGTGCATTGCCAAACTTTTAGTAGAAAATCCTGATATAAAGCATGGTGAAGTTGAAATTATTTTCACCTGTGATGAAGAAACTGGCTGTGGTATGGATGCTTTTCCATATGATAGAATTAATTGTGATTATTGTTATACCATTGATGGTGGAACTCGATATGAAGTTGAAAGTGAGTGTTTTAATGCTTGTAAAGTAAGTATCGATTTTAAAGGTGTTTCTTATCATTTAGGTGCAGCTAGAGGTAAAATGGTTAATGCCTTAACTATGGCTACAATTTTTGTAAATAATTTGCCACAAGCTGAGAGTCCAGAAGCTACAGATAATAGATTTGGCTATTATTGCCCTTTGGAATTAAATGCTACAAATGATGAAGCTCATTTGGTCGTTTATTTAAGAGATTTTGACTTAAGTGAAATTGAGAGAAGAGAAAATGTATTGCAAAATCTCGCTAAGATGGTCGAGTCCTTATATCCAGGTGGTAAAACAACAGTCAAAATAAAAAGACAATATTTTAATATGAAAGAAATTTCAAAGAAAAATCCTAAAGTATTAGAGAGTATTTATGAAGCTGGAAGAAGATTAAACCAACCCTTGTTTGAATCCCCCATAAGAGGTGGAACAGATGGAGCAAGAATGGCTAACGAAAAAGGTATTCCGTGTCCTAATATTTATACAGGTGGCCATAATTATCACTCATATTATGAATGGTGTTCCTTAGATGCTATGGAAGATGCACTAAAGTTAATTTTGGAAATACTCAAAATTGGAGCTGAAAAATAAATGAGAAAAAAGGCAATTCTTATTTTCATTATTTTGATAAGTTTATCACCTATATATGCTATTGATTATAACTTTGATAGGTCTTCTTATATTTTAAATGATTTTACTCAAAATGTTGAAGATAAAATTTCCTATGCACTAAATTCTACCTTAGTTTCATATACTAAGGTAGATGATGCCTTATTAAATCTCTTACAAATACAATTAGCCAATATTTCATACAAGCAAGATGTATTAAAGGTTGAAGGGAAAATCGTTTATAATGGTTTTCAATTGCCATTAGACATTGAGTTTCAACAATCAAACAAGCAATTATTATTTGACACCTTAGAAAATATTTTAATTGATACCTTTAGATATGATCTCTCTGTCTTGTTTGAGACAACACCAGAGTATTATCTGCAATATTCAGATAATACTGATTCTTTTTTAAATAAGAATAATAAATATAGAGTTGGGGATTTGATTTATCTAAAAAATGAAGGATCTAAAAAATCTTTAGCAGTCGTTGAGTCAATTTATAATGATTTTGCAACTATTAATTATTTATATAATGCTACATCTTTGGTAAATACTCCCATATTAGACGGTCCAAAAAATCAAATTGGATTTAATATAACATATGATTATTATAAAGACATTATTAGCTTTAGTGGAGAATATTTTTATCTAAAGGGTCTTATATATCCTTTCAATACTACTTATTTAGGATTATCCTCTTCTTATTATTATAATTTGGATAATTTGAGTTGTTCTTTTACTGTTGATTCAAATTTATTATTGGAATTACCTTTATCCACTTTATTCAAATCCGTTATGATATTAAAAAATTCTTGTATTTATACTAAAGTAAAAATAGGAGCCATTATTAATGAGAATATTGAGATTCATAGTGCTTTTGAACTAGGATATAAACAATATTTAACTTCAAATTTAAAAATAGCAGTAGCATATAAAAGAGATTCAAATAATGAAATACATAATAATGTTCTTATATCAATTGAGTTTTTGTTTTAATGTTGTTAATAACTAAAATAATGGTAGAATATGATTATTAGGAGAAAAAATGAAAAAAGTATGGACTGTTATATTTATATGTTTTTTACTTTTAACTTCCTGCGTAACAAAAAATGAAAGTGTTGTGTTAAAGACTATGCCATCTTGGGTAACCAATGAGATTGTAGATGAAAATTTAATTTATTATAAAATAAAAGGTAATGGGTTTTCTCTTGGCTCTGCCACGAGCAATGCTATTAATAATTTTTATACAACTTTAAATAAATCTGTTGAAATATCTGATAAAGAGACATTTATAAATAGTTTAAGTGAAAATTACGATTATGAACCTTTAACACTTAAAATCGAAAAAACTTATATAAAACAATATGAAGATAAATCATTTCATATTATTTATTTGGTTTCAGCAAATCGATTAAAAATACAAGCAAGTAAACTAAAAAAGATTGCAATCACAAAAAAAATAAACCAAGATTTAATTGAATTAGAAAATGAAAGTGATTTCTTATACAGAGAGAATAAAGACTATCAATCTATAAAAGCTTTGATTCAAGCATACATTTTAGCAACAGAAACTGGGTTTTTAGAAAAAGCAAAAAACTATTTAAACACAGCTGTTTCAAGAATTTCATCAATAAATATTAGTGTTTATGCAAAAAATAATAAAAATAGTTTAGAAATTAAACTTAACAGAATTCAGGGATTTATTAATCCATCAG